>UMFP01057291.1_pt1 | contig 51868 bp, 48 predicted proteins | sample 1965031 | NCBI WGS metagenome assembly UMFP01 (sample SAMEA4836048, study PRJEB28245) | human gut metagenome | biome: gut microbiome; material: fecal sample | place: Denmark | collected 2008
TTGAGAAATAAAAAGAATCAATTCTAATGCCGCTCTACCCTTATGAAACATGAAACAACATCATCCGTCGCAGGGGAGGAAGAAGGCGGCGGTACTGCCGCTCTGCAGCCCCTTCCCGTATCTGATGAATTTATTTCCCGGCTGGCCGGAAAGTGTGAGGAAATCTTCCCTTTGAACAACCGTCTCCGGCGTGATGAAATCTCCGATGATGAAATTCATGAGATGGAATCCCTCCTGAAACGCCTTCGGCCCTCTCCGGCAAGGGTTCTGTTCAGGGAGCAGTGCTGTGCCCTGATGTGTGCGGAATCCGAACATGAGATGGAAACCCGGTTGAAAAGGCTTTCCGCTTCTTCCATGCTGGAATTTTCCGTTTGTAAAATGGCGCAAGCCATGAATTGCGTCAGTGATGAAAAACAGGAAAAAGCGTTCAGCATCCCCCTGTGGCGGTGTTTTGCCTGTATTTCCGGCATTTCCGCGGCTGCCGTTGTGGGGGCCGTCATGCTGGTTCAACATGCTCTGGTGGCGCCCGTAGGGACGGTGGCAGCCGGAAATGCCGGGGAAGTTTCCTCGGAAAAGGCTGAAACTCCTGTGATTCCCGGTGAAAAGCGGGAGTTGCTCCGGACGCCCACCCTTTTTGAATTGCAGGGAGGGGATGAGCGCGTGCCTGTGATTGCTCCCGCCGTTATCCGCAAAATTCTTCCTGAAAAGGAATATTAAAAATTGCGGTGCATGAATATCGCCGGAATTGTGCGATCTGCTGCGGCATTGCGGCTTTCCTTGGCAGGCAGGAAAGATGTCTGGCGTCTTCCGGTGTTCTGCGGCGAGGGATGCCGTCCCGGAAGCGGCGAAAAAAATGCACAAATTTTGAACATTGTATGGACAGATGCTGTATATTATCTCACATGGATATGAAAACCTGTATCTTTCTGACATTGGGATTGCTGGTAGGTTCGGGCTCCGGATATTCCATTGACCGGCCCGCAGGAAGTACGGACAACCTTCAGCCGCCTCCTCTGACGCCGTACGCGCATCAGGTGAAGCCGCTCCCCTCTTCCAAACCGGCCAGACTGGGAATTGTTCCGGGCACGGTGCCCCAAGCGCTCGTTGCGCAGCTGGAGCTTAGCGGATTTCCCGGAGTGCTGGTGACCAAAGTGATGCCGGACAGCCCCGCCGCCAAGGCCGGGCTCCAGGAAAATGACGTCATGGTCAAGCTGGGGGATGTCTCCCTGTCCGGTCCGCAGTCTGTGACGGAAGCCCTGTCTGAAAAGGTGCCTGGAGACAGGATTACGGCTGTATTTTACCGGAAAGGAAAGAGAGAGACTGTTGAAATTACCCTGGATGGGGGAACGCTTTCCGCTGAAGAAATACTGGCGGCCCAGGGGGATCCCCGCACGCAGCCCCGCGCAGTTCCTTCCGTCCGGCGTCAGACGGCGCCTTTTTCCGGAATGGCTGCACGGCCTAATCTCCCCCGGCGTATTCTGGATATGCAGCAGATGATGGATGAGTTTTTGAAGGATTCCGCCATGGATGATTACCGGATGGACGACATCATCGGCCGGATGAATCTGACTCCCGGCGCGGCGCAAATGCTCCGGAGCTTGCAGGGACTTCATCAAATGCCCATGCCTCCCATGGGCAAGGTTTCCGGAGGGGGCCAGAGCATGTCTTCCGTCCGGATGTCGGATGCCAACGGGACTATCGTGGTTTCTTCCAATTCCCGGACGGGAACCACAGTTCATGTGACGGACTCTGCGGGAAAGGTTCTGTATTCCGGCCCCTACAATACGCAGGAGGAAAAAGCCGCCGTGCCGGAAGCCGTCAGGGAACGCTTGAAAAACATAGAAACCAATTTCTGCTTTTAACGGCTTCATGAAATAGCGGAGAAATCCGTATTCATGAAGTTGACGACAGCTGCCCCGTGCGGGGCAGCTTTTTTATTCAGTGAAAGGGAGGGGAATTCTGCAATCCGTCCACAAGCCGGCTTGCCGGAAGGAGCTATAGAATTCCGGTCAACTTCCGGTAAGTCTCCAGGGCAAAAGAATCCGTCATTCCGGAAATATAATCAAGCATGTGCGCCAGGCGTGCAGCCTCCCCTCCGTTATTTTGGGGCACGTCGGTGCCCTGAAGCATGATGGCGATTTTTTGGGATTGTCCGGAGGACGGATGATTCACCCATTCCATAAAGAAGTCGATCAATTCGCCCAGAACCTTATAACCCATGGCTTCCACTTCAATAACCTCCCTGGCCTGGTACACATTCTTGATGGCGTACTGGTACAAACCGTTCAGCGGGGCGGACAATTCCGAGCTGTCTATCAGGGATTGTTCCATCCTTCCTTGCAGCAGATCTTCCTCGTGGTTCACGAAACTGTCCACGGCGGATTGAATGCTTTTTCCGATGGCGATCGCGCGCATATAATGGATGCAGGAATCTTTTTCCTCTTTTGCTTCCAGTTCCCGAACATAACAGAGCTGGGATTCCGTCAGGAAAGGGCTGAATAAATCCCTGGTGGGAGCAAAATCCAGAAGGCCGGAAAAGTACCCGTCTTCAATATCCGCGATGCGGTAACAGATATCATCCGCAGCCTCCATTAAATACGCCAGGGGATGACGGCTCCAGCAAAGATGGGCTGCATCAGGTGTGGAACGCGGGATCAGACCCAGATGGCCAGCCATGAAAGAAGCCGCTTCCCTTTCCTGTTCCCCGATGCCGAATTTTTTGCATTCAAGCTTGTTGGCCGCAACTATGCTGCCTTTCTTGACGGCGGCGGAATAGGATTGCGTACAGGGATATTTCATAAAGGAGCCCAAAACGGCTGCCGTCAGTTTCAGGCCGCTGCCCTCCATCGGATCCCCTGTACGTGTCAGGATGCGGAATCCCTGGGCATTTCCTTCAAAAGGCAGCTCCAGGCCGTGCCGTTTCAGGGCGGTTTCAATGGCGTCTTCTCCGGAATGGCCGAAGGGCGGATTGCCGATGTCATGGGCCAGGCAGGCGGTGGAAACAATGGTGGCGACATCGGAAGGCATGATAGGAGCGGGCAGGGAACCCTTTTTGGCCAGCCACTCCCCCGCCAGCATGCCGAGGGAGGAACCGATGTGGGCTACCTCCAGGCTGTGGGTCAGGCGGGTGCGGACGTAATCATTGCGGCCCAGGGGAAAAACCTGTGTCTTGTCCTGAAGGCGGCGGAACGCGCTGGAAAACAGAATACGGCCGTAATCCCGGTCATAATTGCTGCGGTTTTTCTGCGGAGATGCCGTGCTTCGGTGCCTGGACCCCCAGCGTGCGTCCGACAAAAGCTGCTGCCAATTCATCATCCCTGACATGGTAAAGAAATGCTACAGGGGAATGCCCGGCTGGAACAGAAGAAAATAGAGAGGGCATTCAATAGGTCAGCGTCAATTCCGCTCCAATTTCAGGAGCACCTTGCCGTCCGTGTCAATGCGCGCGTCCGCAATCAGGAGCGTGGACGGCGTGTGCCGGGCGCACAGGTTTTTTGGTGAATCTGGCGTAACATGTCGCGTTCTCCGGCCACCGGGCGGCGGCAAGCAGCACAAAAATGAAGGAAAATGGGCGTCTGGAATTTATTCCTGCGCAGTTTTTTTGAAGGGGATGGGGGCGATCAGGAAAGAGGACAGGATAAGCAGGCAGCCGATGAACAGCAGGAACATGTTGGGATGCTCTCTGAACAGAAGCAGGGAAGTCAGAGCCGCCAGGGGAATTTTAAGATTGTTCATAACCGCCAGCTTCACGGGAGTGACCCGCCGGGCGCCGTAATTCCAGAGGAAAAAACAGACTCCTGAAGCGATGACGCCCAAATAGGCCAGCAGCCACCATTGCACGGCAGAAATCCCCTGCCAGCAGGACAGCCCTGACAGCAGGCCGGAGGGCAACGTGACCAGCAGAGCGCCTGCATAGGCATAGGCGAAGCAGGAAGCTTCACTTCTCCCGAACCGGGAATTTTTCAAGGAAATGTAGGCTATTTGACCTGCCGCGAAGCAGAGATTGGAAAGCTGGACAAGAACAATTCCTGTAAACACCCCGTTACCGGCGGAATATCCTTTCCAAAGGATGCCCGCTCCTCCTATGGCCGCAAGAATAGCCGCCGCCAGATGGAGCGGCGGAAGCTGTTTTTTCATCAGACCGTTAATCAGAACCACATAAATCGGCGTGGTGGCTGTAAAAAGGGCAACCTGGTGGGAAGGCAGATAGTGAAAGGCCGCGATATAGCAAAGATACATTCCTCCGAACTGGACGGCGCCTATGCCCATCATCACCAAGGCATGACTGAAAGGAACCCTCCGGACGAAGGGGAGGAAAACGGCAAGCGAGCCGGCCATGCGCGTCATCGCGACAAAGCTGGCAGGGAGGCCGGACAGGCAGTTTCCCAGAAGTCCGAATGACAACGCCCAGATGAAAGACGTGATCAGCAACGCAGACATGCGGGCGGAGCATACGGAGAAAGGGAAGTCAAGTCAATGCCCGTACTGTCGGGAGTACGCAACGTTCATCAAGAAAGCAATGGCGCGGTTAAGCTTTCCTCTCAGTAGAAATTAAGCTTTTTGTGTATAAGACTGTTTAATCAGGGTAAGTATGTAATCCATCCTGTCCTCATTTTTTACAGTCAGTTCGTAAGATCCGTTTCCATGATGGCCGATATTGGAAACGTCTCTAGCGAGTTTGTAGGGGTCTTCCAATTTCCCTTTTGGAAGATTGAGCCAGAGTTTCAGTCCTTGTTTCTGTAAGGCGATATCCGTGAAATTTGAACCGTTGACCGTGAAAGCTACATAAAGCTTGGTGGCTTTGATTTCGACGTCCCCTAAATCGAGGATTTTATTTCTGAGGCTGTTGTAAATACCCTGTACCTTTTCCGGAATGTTCTTCAACCGATCCTGCTCCGTGTAAACTACTACTTCTTTGCTGACAGCATCTACGTCGCTGTTTTTCGATGAAATTGTTTTGATGCTTTCCGTTGCATTGAGTTTTCGGATTTCCTCAAAACTGATGGTTTGATTGCTGTATCTTTTTATCTCCCACAGAGCAATCGGAAGATCTTTAAAATTAATGGCTTCTTTTTGATAAGAGGTAAAGCCCTGGGAAATAAAAATAACCCGGGATTGAGACCAATCCACGCTACTGCGCTTGAGCAGTTCATTCCGGGCTTCATTGTATTCCAGAATGAAATCGGCTTTATTATTAAGCATTGCAGAAAGATAGGCATAGCCTTGGTCTACAACACTAAAATTTTTGTCCTGCTTGTATTCGATGATGACAAAAGCCTTATTTTTTCTGTCAAAAGCCAATGTATCAATTCTCAACCTCTGAACGGAACCGGATATCGTGAATTCGGATTTGACGAATTCCAGCCCAAGCAACGTATTTAAATTTGCTTCCACCAAATGTTGAATTTGCCGTTCCAGCTGGAATGGGATCTCCTTGATTTGGTTCAATATTTCCAGTTTTGAATTTGAATTGAAAAGCGGCATTAAACAGATGGGAGAAGGTTACTTGATCCATATTATCTTTATGAGGGATGGATGACAAGACAATCATTACGAAGCAAAATGGGATATCTAACCAATCGAGTATTATCTGCTGACTGTTCTAAATATAAAAACACCCCGGAATATTGAATTCCGGGGTGTTTAGAAAAATGGTACGCGGTACTGGTTTCGAACCAGTGAATCCAACCCTTGTTGTTTGAGAGTGTTCGCACATGTTTAACTTTATTCATAAATCAATATGTTATGAAAAATGTGAACATGCGCGAATTCTCCTGTACAAGCACGAAAGGTGCTAGTATAGGTGCTAGTAGTTTATGGCGTATTTGCGTAGAAGATCAGGCTCTAAATACTGGTTCGCTCAGTGGAACGACCCCGTATCCGGAAAGAAAATTACCCGGTCAACCAAGGTAGAGGCCAAAGGCGGCAATCGCCGGAAGGCCCAGGATATAGCCGACGAGTTCGAAGAAGAGACAAAAAAGGTCCGTACGGAAATTCAGGTCAGAAAGGTGCTGAATGACCTTCATACCCGGATCACAGGGAATAATGTCGTGGTGAAAACCGTGCGGGAAGTTTTCGACGAATGGATCGATAACCAGTCCGGGGGAATCAGCCGCAATTCGCTTCTTGCTTATCGGGGAAGTATTGAAGCATTCCTGTCCTGGTTCGGAGAACGCTCTAATCAAGAGATCAACCTTGTCACGCAAAAAGATATTGTCGACTTCCGCAACGCTACAGAAAAACAGCGTTCCGGGGCAACGGTCAACAAACACCTGAAATTGCTTCGGCGGATTTTTGCAGACGCCAAGAAGAAAGCCTACATCAGCATTGACCCGACGGATGGAGTTAACATCGTCAAACGTCGTAGACAGGAAAGCGGCAGGCAGGCATTTTCTGCGGAAGAATTACAGCGAATAGTGGATCTGGCAGACCCGGAGTGGAAAAGCATGATTCGTTTTGCCTTGTATACGGGCGGTCAACGTCTCGGCGACATTGCCCTGCTGAAATGGGCCAATATCGACCTTCAGGAACAGGTGATCCATTTCCAGACCAAAAAGACAGGCCGACAGATTGTCATCCCCATCATTCCCCCTCTGCTCAAGCACATCAACAGTCTAACGCCTCCCGCATCGGAGAATACCTTTGTACACCCCCGTGCCGCCGCTTCTTTTGAAGCCCAGGGTTCGCCTCGCCTATCGAGCGAGTTTGGTAAAATTCTGTACCAAGCTGGCTTGAGGGATACCCATCCTCAAGCATCCCGCAAGGCATCAGACCCGAACTTCAAATCCGGTCGCAGAAAAATATCGGTTTTATCTTTCCACTCCCTGCGGGCGACTGCCGCCACAATGCTTCACGCCGCAAACGTACCCCCGGCCATGGTTCAGGACATTGTTGGGCATGACTCTGCCGAAGTTCATAGCCGGTACGTCAAACTGGGCAGGGATAATGTACGAAGAGCCTTGGGTAACTTGCCTGAACTCTAAGTTTTCGAATTCTTAATCTTCCCATAGGGGATTATTCGGAATCCGGGATATAATGTTTCTGGTGTTAATACAGAAAGGAGTATTCCTAATGGTTCAAAATGTGAGGGGATCGTCTCTATTCAGAAACCTATCAGCAGGTCAAGGCTTTTTATGTGCTGAATCAATATGAGTTTTTACGATTTTAATCATTGGAGCGAATGTTTTTGTAATTTCCTGCATTCCTCTCGTTCGGGGAATCAATCTATTCCATTAGTCTTAGAACTATCGTGTATCTCTGAAAATCCTCCTCTCTCCGTGCCATATATCCATGAAGAAGAAGCTTCTCTGCTTTCTGCCTGAGAAACCAATAATCAACGAACATGAATACTCGTTGCATCCACACGCAAAATTTATCGCAACCGTGACAACAATTCGCTGTCCACTCCGTGTTTTGGGGATAATGGCCATCACCACGCTTATCATCTACCGAAGCTTTCTCATATCAGTCCAAGGCCTCTTCCCATGCAAACCAATCATCAGAAGTTTACGGAACTCTTCACATGGTTGAGCCGCCGTGTCTAATGGCAGGTATAGAACAGGCATAACAGATAGTCTCTCTCATGTACCTGTATATCAAGTCATAGTATCCTGATTACATGCTGCCTAAAAAGGAAATGACGGAGTTTTTCAGCTCGATCCAAAACAAACTACACTAAGCTATTACTAGATACAGTTCCACTGAGCTAATGATAATGCGCTTCAATGGTGAGGTTCCCTACAGTCCTATTTGAACTTGTTCAGGGGAACTCCCGATGATAGAAAATATCATGGATCAGCGTGGTCAGGCTAAGAGTTCAGAAATAGCTCCCTCTCCTCATTTTACGGAAGCGATGAAAAGATATGTTCGGCGAGTGTTTGGGATATACAACCCAGTAACTGGGCAAAGAGATCAGTACTATAGGATAAGTAATTTTCTTAATGTTAGCAGATCTTGTTCTTCTTTTAATCCTAGCCAGAATCGTAAGAACAAAAGACAGGTCATAAAGATCGGCAGAACTTTTTTTGTTCATTCTTACCCCAGAACATTGCCGATTCTAAATCATAACTATTCAAATCAAGAGGCATATTTGAAATTTTCATTTATTGAAAATAACGATAAATTTAGATTGCATTCTGCTGATTTTTTTGTCCCTTTTCCTAAAAAAAGCGTTCCTATCAACGAAATAAGTGTTTCTGAAGAAAGAAAAAAATGGAGAGAACTTGGAATTATACAAAACAATAATATATTAAATCCTGGTTTTGCTAGATATGTTATTACTCATCCAGATTCCTTCGGTTTTCGTTCAGTTGGCCAAATAATAGATGAATATATTCAAGAAAAGTCTCCTTTATACAAGGCATTCGAACAAAAATATGAAGATTATCTAGGAGATTTTGTTGATTCTGTTTTTGAGGAAATTAGTTGCTTGGATTATGGGACTTTTATTATGACTCTGAATTCTGATGAAATGGAGTTTAATATTAATCAGGGATGGCGAGAAATTAAATATGAAGATATTGTTAATATTTTTGAAGAATATGGAGAAGTAGAAGATATTCCTTATCTTTCGTATAAAGGGTCACTTGATATTCCTTATCCGAAAAATTTTAAGCAATTCATAATTAATTTTATATTTATTTTAATTATAGTTAAATCCAAGGATATTGAAGATGTAGACCCAATAAAAATTATTAATCAATCTATTCCCGGAAGAAAGGAAACGGCTCAAATCCTAGAATATTTTTTATCTTTGAAGGATGGATCCCATATAGATAAATCGAAGAAGAAGACTGATGCTTTTCGGACTGCTGCCCGAATTGTCTCTGATCAAATCTCTGTGGAGTTCCCTCCCAAGAATGAAAAAATGTTTGAAAGTACGGAGTCAGTCCTGCTGTCGAGGATTAGTTCCCATCTGAATTCTCTTAAGATTGGATTTATTTAAATTCTATGTTATTCCATTTATTGTAAATAACATAACAACTTCATTATGGATACGTATGGATGATGGATATGTTGTTTTCCGGTAAAGTTACGACCGCTCAAATGAGCGATTGAAATGAAAAACGAAAAAAACAAATCCAATGAGTCATTGACGAGTCAATCCTCTATTTCTATTCAGAATAGGGAATGGTGGACAGTCAATGAGACACTGAAACAAGGATGGTTTGGCAGAACGACTCTGTACAAACTCCTGAATAACGGCAGCATCAAATCCAGGTTGATTCGTTCGGATCAGTACGCCATTACAGGAAAGAGATTGATTCACGCTCCTTCCGTTCTGGCATTCATTGAACGATCGGAGGGCATGGATGCACATAAAGCCGATTTTGATAATACGAACCTCCATGAACAAGGAGACCGCTAATTCATGGATAAAGATACTTTAGCGTATCTCAAACGAGATCGTGAAGCTTTGGAACGCGTACTGTTATACTACAGCCGCGGAGGTGAAGAGCTTAAGATATGGTTCGAAAATCGGAAGAATTCCGTTCCTTGTCCTTTTCATGTGGATAACAATCCCTCTCTGTCGATCTATCAGAAAGAAGGAATCTGGAGATGGAAGTGCCATCGATGCGACATTGGCGGCACTCTTGTAGATGCCGTCCGTCATGGTTCTCCAAACTGTATGTCTTTCTCTGACTGGTTGGAGGAACTGGAACTCATCCTGAAACCTTCAATGCGTGTCTACAATGAATTTCCCTTCAAGGGAGATAGGAAAAACGAGTGTATTTCGGAAGAAGGTATTTGTCATCCTCCCTTTTTGGGCGATGAAGAGACTGAAAAAGCAATTCGGTATAATGATCGGTTGCTGAACTCTTCTGACAACATCCAAAAGTTGGCCGACACATTCGGCTTGTCTCCGGAAATCATTCGTTTGCATGCCAGTGAAGAGGAACGGGGATTGCTGGGCATAAGTCCGGCCGGGGAGGCTGTCTACTTGTATACGTTCATCATATCCGAGGTAGAACAAGAGCTCTTGGGTATCAAGATCCGTACAGGGAAAAAGCCTCGCAGATTCTATTTCGAATGCGGTAAGCCTTTTCTCTGGGGGTATCATGCTCTTTTAGATAAGGAAAAAGTGATTCTTACTGAATCGGAAAGCGATTTGTTGGCCATAGATGATGTACTGCTGAGCTGGGATGAGGAGAAATGTGGAGAGCGTCCAGGATTGGCCGCTGTTCCTGGCTCCGGAAATTTCAAGTCTGTATGGGCTCCCATGTTTCAGGGGAAACGGGTGGTGATCGCATTTGATGGAGATGAGGCAGGTCTCAATGGTGCGGGAAAAATTCGCACCTTGCTCTCTCCTTATGCTGAATACGTAACCTTATGGAACTTGCCTGACGGGATAAAGGATGCCCGTGAATTTATCATCAATAAAGGGAGGCTGGAAATGCGCTCTCTTCTCATGAACACATTTAAAATTTCATATTAAACATGACCTCTATGATTTCAGAAGACGAAATAGACATACCTTATCCTCCTTTTCCTGTGGATATACTTCCCGCAGTTCTCAAGGAAACTGTCTCGAATATATGTGAAAAAACAAATATTCCCGGGGCTATTATTGCCTATCAATGCCTGGGGATTCTTTCCGGTGTTGTTGGTAACAGCATTCAAAGCAAGCTGGGCTCATTGCCCATCTATCCCAATTTGTTTATCATTGGAGTAGAATACTCTGGGATTGGAAAAACGAAATCAGCCAGCATCCTCTGCCGAGGCCTTCGTCAAGCTCTATCTCCATGGATAGACGAGTCGAATGCGAAAAGGATAAAGGCGGAGATGGAATGGGAAGAATTGAATAAATTGTACAAAAAACAATTCCGGGAAAATGAACAAAAATCGGACTCTCAGGAACCTGGGCATGATCTTCAGCAACTTGCCAATAGGATCACTATTTTACAGAGGCAGAAGAATATCCGAGGAGATATCATTATTTCCGATATCACTCCCGAAAAAATGGCTTCAGCCATGGAGGGAATGCCTGACCATGCCTTGCTTTCCTTTTCTTCTGATGCCAGACAACAAATCGAATCATTGCTTAATGGGTATGGGAATAACAAGTCTTCCACAGAGGGGACATACCTGCAGTTCTTTAGTCATGAATCGTTTTCTCAAGAACGAAAAACAACACAGTCCGTCTCTATTAATGAACCATGTTTGGCTCTTCAATGGAACATCCAAATGGACAAATTCGATAAATTGACTTCCAATGAGATTATGCGGGAATCCGGGTTTGTCGGACGGACTCTTTTCGCTTCCAGCGGAGTAAGGAAAACGGAATGGCAGAGTTTCTTGTCTGAGAATTCGATCAATGTTGAAGGTTGGGACAAACTCATGTTTGATTTGATCCAGCTGAGACGGAATTTAGTCGGGAATTTACAAGAACCGAGCAGAATTCAAATCATAGTTCAAGATCCACGTGGCTTTGATCAGGTACTGTCCGATTTTCATGTAAATCTGCCCTCCTTCCATTTGGACAAGGAACATGAAAATCGTCAGATCGAAATACTCTTAAGGCTATCCTTGGTGTTGGCCATTGCCGATCAATGCCAGCTTCTTAGAGACTCGCCAGAGAGGATTTGTCTTCAAGAAAATCATTTGCGACAAGGAATAATAATTCTCGATTGGTTCAATCAATGCAGACTAAGGCTCATGTCTTCAGGAAGGTTCAATTCCCTTTGGAACATTCTTCTGAAAATTTTCATTGCTATGAAAAAGGAGAGAAATTCTGATCATGATAAATCCTACACCTGCACTAGCGGACGATTGACTCGCCATCGTACCGTTGGATCATTGGATGAATTAAAAGAGGTAGCAGAAACATTTCCCCAGTGGATCACCCTGACAGAAACAGAACGGCAGGATTCCTTGAAAGTAACGTGGATAGGAGGAAATCCCAGGTAATGATTACAGGCAATTCCGGTATTCAGGCAGTCTCTTATAATCATAGTTTAAAGGAGGTGACAGGAGTGGGCGTCTACGGCAATTGGAAGTATTAACCTGTTATATGAAGATGGACGGAACATGTATCCGTCATTTCCCGGCCTCTGCATGCAATGCGTGCGGAGGCCTTTTCATCATTAACCATTAATAATATCAATTCATCATGGCTATCAAACTCATCGCCAACTACAGCAAGCGCCTCGGCCTGCCGGGGTATTCCTCCCATCAGTTTGAAGTCTCCATCGAAACGGAGATCGGAAACACGTCAGAACTCGATTTTGCCGCAGAACGCCTCTACAGCTCACTCCAATCCGCTGTGGATGCCCAGATCCAGCAGGTCGGATTTGTTCCCGATGCCTCTTATGGTTCGGGAAACATATCCGGCACGCCGCTTCCTGCCATGCGCCAGGTTTCACGGCTGCCTGTGCAGCCATCTTCGAATCTCCGGACATCTCATTCCGGAGAACCGGCATGGAGCTGTTCGGAAAAACAGAGGCAGGTTATTCTATCGCTGGCACGTAAAAACGGGATCAACGATTCCGCGCTTCATGATCTGGCCGTACTCTGCTTCGGCAAGGGAGTCCCACAGTTAAACAAGCTGGAAGCTTCTACCCTAATCAAAGAACTGATGGAAACATCCGGAGGAACGTCCCGAAAGAATTCCTCCACCGGAAACTATGCCCGGCACCAGGCGGAAGCTGTAGCTGGAATACGGTAACATCCATGTGTCCCCGTTGCCGGAGCCTTTCCATGGAGGGCTCCGGCAAAGGGCTTTTTTATCTGCTATATCCCAAGCTTCCAGAGCCAGGAAACACCCGAAGGTTGATTATCGAAACACTTCTTCGCAAAGCAGACATTTGTTCGATTCCAGATATATTTCATTCATAAAAATCACATCATATTGTGATTTTACAAGAAAACAGAGTGGACAGAACATACGAAACATGATATTTCACATTGTATTGTGAATTTGGGTGATATCGGAACATACATTCGAGAACGACGCCGGGCGCTGGGCATTACTCTGAAGGATTTGTCCGAACTTTCCGGCATAGGGATCAATACGCTCAATAAAATCGAACTTGGGCAGGCCAACCCGACATTCAGAATCCTGATGGAACTGTTCGATGTACTGGGACTGGAAATGTCGTTGAGCCCCAAAAGAACCGATGTGATGAAAGGGCCTGAATCATGAGAAACGCCCTTGTATTGTTGCGGAATATCCCTGCCGGAACGTTGACAGAAGAATCCCCTTCCAGCTATGTATTCCGGTATCTGGATTCCTACCTGATGAGAGAAGAGCTTCCTCCCGTCAGCCTGACAATGCCTAAAACCTCCGAAGAGTACCGTTCCCCCCATCTATTTCCCGTTTTCTTCAACATGCTCTCGGAAGGCGTCAACAAGGAAATCCAGTGCCGTCATTTCCATCTGGATGAAAAGGATCATTTCGGGCTGCTCCTTGCAACAGGTCATGATGATACGATTGGAGCATTAACAGTACAGCCTTATACCAACGATGAACATTGACCGTTGCCCCTCGACGCTGGTTCCCGGATTCACCTCCTACAGCCCGGCCGGATTGCGGAAACTGTTCGACGGTAAAAAAGTGTCTCCGATTCTTCCTTATGACGCCCCCGATATTCATGGAGAGCCGGAAGAGTTTCTGAAAAACCGCGAGCATATTTCCATCTCAGGGGTTCAGGAAAAACTCTCTGTTCTTGTTGACCGGGGAACAATCCGTCTGACCAAGTCGGGAGAACAGGGAACGCATCTTCTGAAGCCCATCTCATCACGCCTCGCCCGGGCTTCCGACATGCCGGCCAACGAACACGTGACCATGCAAATTGCCGCTCAGCTATTCGGAATTTCAACGGCTCCCAACGGACTATGCTTTTTTCAGACCGGAGAACCGGCCTATATCACCCGGCGATTTGACATCACTCAGAAGGGCGGCAAACTACGCAAGGAAGACTTCGCCTCACTGGCCGGGAAAACATCCGCCCAGGGCGGTTCCAACTTCAAATATGATTACTCCTACCTGGAAATGGGAGAGCTCATCCAGCGTTACGTCCCCGCGTGGAAAATTGAAATGGAACGCTTCTTCCGTCTGGTGTTGTTCAATTATCTGTTTTCGAACGGCGACGCGCATTTGAAGAATTTTTCCGTACTGGAAACTCCTCAGGGAGATATGACCTTGTCCCCCGCGTACGATCTGCTCAACACAAGCCTGCACATTCAGGACAGCGATTTCGCCCTGTCCGGCGGCTTGTTTCGAGGCGCATCGACGCACACGAATCGCAACCTGTTTGAAGAGTTCGGACGGCAACTGGGGATGCAGGACAAACGCATCAGGACAGTCATCGACCATTTGATGAAATCCAGAGAAGAAGTAGAGACCCTAGTGAAGTGCTCATTCCTCTCTCCCCCGGCCAAACGAGCCTACATGCTCTCCTACAGAACGCGCTACAATACCCTTCGATGAAATTTACCTGCCATTTCCTTGCCCCCTATCATGAAACGAAACTTGTAGAGAACAGATTGCAGGGAAAGGTTTGAAAGCAATTCCGTACCGAGTAAGTTCCGAACAAGCTCAATACAAGTATCGGACAAGTTCAGGAGAACAGTCCCGACATCTTTCCATTCACTCAGACGATTGGCGGTAGGCAGCAATTCTTGCCGGCTGCCCGTTATATAGACTTGAAGACAGGCATTTAGCTTCTGTCTTCATCCCTCAACACCCGTTTCCCATTCGCAGGGGAGCGGGTGTTTTCGTTTCAACCCATATTTCATCATCAATATGTATCCTATCATCGCATTGCCTCATTGTCCGGCGACAGCCCGGCACATCCTGCCTTTGGAAGATACCAGACAGGCAGCTCACCTCCAGCGGAGAAACATCATGCCGGAACCGGCAACGGCTCCAGTAGTTCCTACGACCGTATGCCGTAAAGGGCTTCTCCTCCATTGCGGGGCCGAAGTCGTCGACAGGAGAACTCTGTCCCGTGTGGAAACCCCGTCCTGTACGGAATCGTGGTTCCCGATTCCTCACGACTTTCTCCTGAAGGAAGTGGAATCCCAGCTCACCGCCCACGGCTTCGGGATCGGGGAAACCACCCATTCCCTCAGCCATGAAGGAAAGCGGTATTTCGGAGTTCTCCAAATCCTGCGTCCTGACGATGGCCCCGGCGACTACTCGTGGATTGTCGGCATACGCAATTCCCATGACAAGACCTTCCCGGCCTCTCTGGTCATGGGAACGCGCGTCTTCGTCTGCGACAACCTTGCCTTCACCGGAGAAGTGAAACTCTCCCGGAAGCATACGAGGTTCGCCGTGCGGGATCTGCGCTTCATGACCTCCCGCGCCGTCGGAAGGCTGGGAGAGCAATTCCACCGCGAAGACGAACGGATCGCCGCCTACAAAAGACAGAGACTGACCGACAAGGCGGCTCATGATCTTCTGATCCGGGCGGTCGACTGCCGGGCCATCACGCCGACCGTTCTGCCGGAAGTCATCAGGTACTGGCGAGAGCCGCTTCATGAGGAATTCCGGTCCCGCACCGTCTGGAGCCTGTTCAACGCCTTCACGGAGCAGTTCAAGGCCGTCAACCCGCATGTGGCTGCCAAACGGAGCCAGGCTCTGCACGGCCTGTGCGATTCCGTCTGCGGCCTGATCGCCTGAGTGTAATAAAAAAAGATAACAGGAAAGGAAACATCTCATGAATCCATCCTGCTCATTGACGGGAGCGCAAGCCGCCGTCCTGATCCTCACACAATCCGTATCCGGACAAACGAGCGATGAGCTGATCGCCTCCTTCCACCCGGAAGAACGGGGACGGGTCAGGCAAATCATTCGCCTGCTGGAACACCGTGGACTGCTCATCCGCCAAACGGAGGAAGACGATCCCTTCATCTTCCCCCGCACCTGGCATCCCACCTGGGACGGAAGAATAGCCCTGTTGAAGTGGGCCGCCTACCTGGGCAACATCCGGCTGGCCGGCAGGAATACTCGGGCATCAACCGGTTCCCGTATAGTTGCAAAACAGGAAGATCATCACCACTCCTCATCCGTATGCTGACCTTCCTTCTCGTGACTGCGGCAGGCTGGTTCCTGTTCCCGTGGCTGTTCGCACTCCTCAAATGGGGAATCGTGCTGGCCTTCGGCTTGATAATGGCAGGACTACTTCTGTGGTTTTGTCTTTGTTGAAGAAACATCCATCCAGATACCGGAACCATGTACCACATCGTCAAATACAAGGACACGCGCTACTGGGCGGTTCTCCATCACAATGGGAAACTGCTCGCCGTCGTCGTGTACAAAAAAGGCGCCGAGGCCATTGTCCAGGCTTTGGAGCAAATCCTCATCGACGCCGTCACCCACTCACAAACGTCATGCCCATGATTAAAATCATCCTGTTCGAGCTCACCCGCATCCTGCTGGGCTATGCTTCGGACAAGGTTGGCGAGTTCATCCGGAACAAGCAGAGGAACGAATATCGACCTCCTTCCTTTTATGAGGAAGAAGAGGAAGATCTCTGGTCTCAACATCCACCCCGTTGATTCCATGATCCTCGCCCAGCTGCTGCAGGCTATTTACAACCTCATCGCCCGACGATGAGATATGCCTTCCAAGACGACATGCTGTCTGAGGAAGGCTTCAAGAGGATGTCCTAATCGACTCCTCTTTTTTAGCTGTCACATCTACATTTCTTCCTCATCAGAGAAGAAGGAAGGAGTCAGTTCCAGAAGTTGGTAGCGATTCTTTTTGACTCCCAGATTGTATTCCACGAGAAGAGAAACCAGTTGATCTCCATCAATCAAGTCAATAGGAGTATGGGAAGAGGAGCGGGTTGCTTCATCCCTGGCTCCTTTGGAGAAACTGGAAGTCGTCACGATCAAGCCTCGTTCATCCGTTCCCAGACTGCCGCGAAGTTGTTGAACGACAGGAGACTGAACATTGGCTTTCCATCGTTTGGCTTGTACCGCCAACTTGATATGAATGACATCATGTACCGTCATAATGCCCCGCACATCAACGCCTCCGTCTCCGCCGTAGGGAGTCCTGCTCACTTCGGAAAATCCCATTTTACTCAACAGAGTAGTGATTAATTCCTCAAAGTCCTGCGGATTTAATTGCATCATCCGTTCCATCAGGACTTTTCTTTGTTTGTCGTTGAACGAATCAATGTGACGTTCCAAACCGGTTGATTTCCAGATGGTCAGCCCAACCATTCCATTGCCCAACTTTTCGAAGCGCGGGATTTTCCCTTGCTTTTCCCTCTTCTGGATTTCTGTCAGGATTTGCGCGTACATGCTGGCCTCGGGAGTCAGCCCTTCCGTCTTGAGCCACCCCAACTCCAGGACTTTGCTGGTAATATCCCTGTAGTGCATGGGGGCATTCCCGGAAAAGTGAAGGAGGACTTTTTCCGCACAGTCCGAAAAAGAATAGGAACCTGCTGACTTCTCCGGTTGTTTCCTTTTAACCGCCTTTCCTGCCTTTTCCCCTGAGTCCGACAATTCGATTTTCACGTTCGGGTTAAGCGCAAAGAGCCCTTCTGCCGCCTTGATGAACCGGGATTGATTTCCATGCTTTTTGATATCCTCATAGATACGCGCTCCGACTGTAGCGTCGGGAGTCTTTCCTTGAGATTGCCACATTCCCCGCTGGATGAGTGCAGCGGCAAGTTCTTTAGGACGCATGGGAGATGCGGATTCTTGCAGAAGTGAATAAACGGAATCAAGAAGGCGGCTCATCGCAGGAATTGCCATAGCTTACCATTCTTCCCGGGGCGGGCAATCCCTTTTATCTCTGCTTCCCGTTTATCTGAGTACGATCCGTAGCGAATAGTCAACATGAGGCCGCATGATTGCGCCTCCAACAAGTGTAGAACGAAATTTTGATGAAATACTCTGAATGAGATGGCTGGATGCCACTTTGTATGGTACTTATCCCTGTAGTTTTATATTCATTTCATCTTATGCCCATCAAAAAAAGCCAAATATACTCTTCACTCTGGTCTGCTTGCGACGAATTGCGCGGCGGCATGGACGCTTCCCAGTACAAGGATTATATTCTGACTCTGCTCTTCATCAAATACATTAGTGATCTGCACAAGGCCGGACGCCGATCCCTGATCGTAGTTCCCCGGGGAGCAAGCTTCGATGACATGTACGCCATCCGCCACGAGAACGATCTGGGCGACAAGATGAACAAGATGGTCGAGAAGATCACGTCGGCCAATGCGGGAATCGGCAACATTAATGTGGCGGATTTCGATGACGGCAACAAACTGGGCGATGCCCGGGAAAAGAAGGAAAAACTTGCCCGGCTGCTTGCCATTTTCAGCCGTCCGGAGCTGGATCTCACGACCAACCGTGTCGATGGAGACGATATTTTGGGCGATGCCTACGAATACCTGATGAAGAACTTCGCTACAGAATCCGGCAAATCGAAGGGGCAGTTTTATACACCTGCTGAAGTATCGCGGCTCATCGCAGCCGTCATCGGCATGAGTAAACGCCCTGCGAGCGGCGCCCACCAGGTGACGCTTTATGACCCGGCATGCGGCTCCGGTTCCCTCTTGCTGCGGGCAGCGGAAGCCTCTCCGGTCAAGGTTTCCATCCATGGACAGGAGAAAGACAGCTCCACGGCGGGGCTTGCCCGCATGAACATGGTGCTTCACGGACAGGATACCGCCGTCATTCACGATGGCAATACGCTGGCCAAGCCCCGGTTCAGGGATGGAGATGCCTTGCGGACATTCGATTATGTGGTTGCCAATCCTCCTTTTTCACAAAAGAACTGGATGACGGGCTTCGACCCGTCCGCTGATCGTTATCACCGCTTTGAAGACGGCATTCCCCCGGAAAAGAATGGGGACTATGCCTTTCTGCTCCATATCATCAAGTCCATGAAGCCCAGGACGGGCAAGGGCGCGTGCATTCTCCCCCACGGCATTCTGTTCCGGGGCAATGCAGAGGAAGACATTCGCCGGAATCTGATCAAGAGACGCATCATCAAGGCCATCATCAGCCTGCCTCCGAATCTGTTCTACGGAACGGGCATCCCCGCCTGCATTCTTGTACTGGACAAGGAAAACGCCGCCGCCCGCGACGGTATTTTCATGATTGACGCCAGCAAGGGCTTCATCAAGGACGGGGCCAAGAACCGCCTGCGCGAGCAGGATATCCAGAAGGCCATGGATGTGTTCCATGACTATCAGGAAATACCAGGGTATTCCCGCATGGTGCCTCTGGCCGAGATTGATGATAACGACTATAATTTGAATCTTCCCAGGTATATCGACTCTTCGGACGGGGAAGTGCGGCAGGATCTCTTTGCCCACCTCAACGGAGGAATTCCTGATGCCGACCTTCAGGAATTGGGCGATTACTGGCACGTTTTCCCTCAATTGCGTTCTCAATTGTTCTCTCCTTCCGTTCATGCCGGGTACAGCGTGTTGAGCATACCGTCCGGGAAGATCCGGTCATTTATTCTGGAAAGTGCCGAGTTTCAAAAGTTTCGTGCGGCGGTGGAAGACCGCTTATCCCATTGGATGCAGCAATCCCGCGAGCTCATGATGGAGCTCCATGTCGGAGTTCACGCAAAGGACTTCATTTGTACGCTGGGGGACTCTCTGAGGAAATTATTCCGCGACATGCACCTTGTGGATGAATACGATGTGTACCAGCGCTTGATGGATTACTGGGAAGAGCCGATGCGCGATGACGTTTGCCTCATTGCCGCCGAAGGATGGATATTCAAGACCAGCAACCTGATCAAAACAGACAAAAAGGGGAAAGAAAAAATCACGGGGTGGGAAAGCCCCCTTCTACCGGAGACCTTGCTGCAATGGCATTTCTTCCCGAACGAGGTTAAGGAGCTTCATCAGAAGCGCCTGCAAGTTGAACAGATGGAGGCGGAGCTTGATTCTCAGGAAGAGGAACAGCAGGGAGATGGCGGCTTTTTCTTTGAGTGGGAAAGGATTGACCCGGCGGCTCTTAAAAGGCGCATCAAGGAAATCAAGGGCGATCCGCTGGCAGCTGAAGAGTTGGCATTCCTCCGGGATTTCCTTAACCGAAAGAATACCGTCAAGGAATGGAAATCAGAGATCAAAACGCTTGAAACGAAGCTGAATCTTCAAACCCGGCGTGCTTGCGATGACTTGACGGAGGAGGAGGGGAAAATGCTTGTCGTGGAGGAAAAATGGCTGTCATCTCTTCGTTCCAGTATCCATGAGGATGTGGAACGGGTGATGCATGCATTTGCTCAGCAGTTAAAGACTCTGGCAGATCGTTATGCAACCCCGTTGCCGGAGATTGAGCAGAATGTTGTTGAGCTCAAGAATCGGGTAACCGCCCATTTGCAGAAAATGGGACTGACATGGGAGGAGAGTCAGAAATGAATAGTATTCCCAAAGGGTACAAAAAGACTGAAGTCGGGGTTATTCCTGAGAAGTGGGAGGTAAAGAAATTGGGTGAAGCATGTAAAATACTGAGAGGAGGTTCCCCTAGGCCTATTGAAGATTATCTGACTACATCTCCCTCAGGAGTTAACTGGATAAAGATCGGAGATGTTTCTTCTGATAGTAAATATATTACAAATACAGAAGAAAAAATAATTCCAGAAGGGATTTCATACTCTAGAAGTGTATATCCAGGTGATTTTTTACTTTCAAATTCAATGAGCTATGGGAGACCTTACATTTTAAATATTGAAGGATGTATTCATGATGGCTGGTTAGTATTACAAGATTTTTGCTGTTTTTTTGAATCAGATTTTTTATATTATTACCTTTCTTCTGCGAGTGTTCTTAAACAATATGAAATGAAAGCATCAGGAAGCAGTGTTCATAATTTAAATAAAGATCTTGTCGCTGATGTAATTGTAGTTATTCCTTCTTTGTGCGAACAGCAAGCCATTGCCGAAGTACTTTCGGACATGGACACGTTGATTCAAACGCAGAAAGAACTCATTGCTAAAAAGCGGGACATCAAGCAGGGAACCATGCAGGATCTTCTTTTCGGACGTGTGCGTCTCCCCGGCTATGAAACCAAAGGCTGGAAGCATACGGATATCGGAGATATTCCGGATGATTGGGAAGTAAAATCATTTTCGAATATAGCTTATCTAATTAAAGAAACTGTCGATCCTACATCGAACAAATCATTGAATTGTGTAGAACTTGAACATTTGTCATCATCAACAGGTTTATTAATTGATTTTGATGATTTGTCAGATAAGAGTTCTCTTAAAAATAAATTTCAACAAGGAGATGTTCTGTTCGGAAAACTTAGATCTTATCTAAGAAAATTTTGGCTTTGTCAATGGTCGGGATGCTGCTCTACAGAAATATGGGTATTCAGGCCTAAAAGTATTACAAATTCCGTATTTCTTAAATATATTGTTTCCAGCGATCAATTTGTTAAGGTTGCTAGTGAAAGTTTTGGGACTCATATGCCAAGAGCAGATTGGAATGTAGTAAAGGAATGTTTTTTTGCTATCCCCGCATTCTATTCCGAACAACAAGCCATTGCCCAAGTCCTTTCCGACATGGACGATGAACTAGAAACCCTCGAAGCGGAACTTGAGAAACTCAACCATATGAAACGTGGCATGATGCAGGAACTGCTGACGGGACGCATCCGCCTGATTTAAATACTTCTCCTTTACAACCCTCATGCAGGACGATACATACAACGAACTCGGAGTTGCTGAGCGCATCACACAGAACAAGGTTGTGGCCTTGTTCCGGGATCATCTGCAATTCACGTATCTGGGAAACTGGAAGGCCTCTCCGGAAAATGCCCGTACGTCACCCATCGAAGAAGACTTGCTACGCTCTTGGCTGGAACGGCGCGGAAGTGAAAGTGCAACCTATGCACCCAAGATTATCCAGGAATTGAAACGTGCCGCTTCGAATCCTTCCTGTTCCCTCTACGAAACAAACAAGGCGATATACTCCCTGCTGTATTACGGGGTGGAAATTGATCGGGGGGTGGGGCTGTCTCACGCCACATTCCCCCTGATCGACTGGACTCACCTGGAAAATAACGACTTTGCCATAGCGGAAGAGGTAAGCGTTCTCCGGGCTGACGGAAAGACGACGCGCCGTCCGGACGTCGTCCTGTACGTCAATGGAATCGCCCTGGCCGTGCTGGAACTTAAACGAGGAAGCGTGACCGTGAATGAAGCGATTCGGCAGAATCTGACGAACCAGTATGAAGGGGAGATTCCTCATTTCTTTTCCACTATGCAGCTCGTCATGGCCGCCAATGAGACGGAGGGACTGCGCTATGCGACGACGCTGACGCCTCCCAAGTATTATCTGACATGGAAACGCGATCAGAAAGATACGCCCGTCAACCATCTGCTCGAGCACCTTCAAGAGCTGTGCTCACGGGAACGTCTGCTGGAATTTATCCACGATTTCGTGGTCTATGACGCTGGGATCAAAAAGGTGGCCCGTGCGCATCAATACCGGGGGATCAGGAAGACGCAGGAATACCTGCGGCGGCGTGAAGGCGGGATTATCTGGCATACGCAGGGCAGCGGCAAGAGTCTGCTCATGATTTGGCTGGCGAAATGGATTCTGGGCAATATTCCTGACTCCCGAGTGTTGGTGATTACTGACCGCACGGAACTTGACGAACAGATCACACGTAATTTCAATCAGGCCGAAGTTACTGCCCATCAGGCAAAAAATAGCCGGGATCTGTTCGCCAAACTGAACCGGGCAGAAGAGCGCGTTGTTTGCTCACTCGTCCACAAATTCGGACAACGGGAAGGAGACGCGGATGACATTATCAGGGAATGGGATGATACGATTCCTGCCGATTTCAAGGTCAAGGGCGACCTGCATGTCTTCATCGACGAGTGTCACCGCACACAATCGGGCAAGTTAGCAAAAGCCATGAAAAGACTGCTAGGCTCGGGTATCTTCATTAGTTTTACAGGTACGCCTTTGTTCAAATCAGACAAGGAAACCAGCCGGGAAACCTTCGGCAATTTCATTGATACATACAAATTCGACGAAGCAGTCAGAGATGGCGCCGTGCTTGACCTGCGCTACGAAGCCCGCAATGTGGATCAGGATTTTTCTCCCAAGGGGGATGTCAAACTTGACGAGCGATTCGAACGGCTCACGACTGGCATGACGGACGAGCAAAAATACCAGCTCAAGCAAAAATGGGGGACGATGAAGGCCCTGTACAGCAGTCGGGAAAGACTGGAACGCATCGCCGCCAATATCTGCGAGGACATGGATCGTGATCCCCGGTTGCGCATGGATGCCGGAAACGCCATGTTGGTCGCCGACAATATTTATCAGGCGTTCCGGTTTTACGAGATTTTTCAACGAACGGAATTAAGGGGTAAGTGTGCCGTGGTCAGTTCGTACGTTGCTTCCAACGAAGCCTCGCGGACAGCAGGCCTAGGGACAGCCCAGCAATCCGAGGAAATGCTCAAATATGAAACCTGCCGGCTGATGCTGAAGGATTTCGGCTTTCAATCGGCAAGTGTTGCCTCCTGCGAGAAGTTTGAGAGCAAGGTGAAGGAGATGTTCATCAGGGAGCCGGGGCGCATGAAACTGCTGATCGTGGTCGACAAGTTGCTGACGGGGTTTGACGCTCCTCCAGCCACTTATTTGTATATCGACAAAAAAATGCAGGATCACGGTCTCTTTCAGGCGATCTGCCGTGTCAATCGGCTTGACGGCGAGAGCAAGGAGTTCGGTTATATCGTCGACTACAAGGATCTCTTTTTAAGCCTGGGAAAAGCTGTCAAGTCCTTCACGGGGGAAGCCTTCGAGAATTATGAATCCGCTGATGTGCAGGGATTGCTCAAGGATCGGCTCACAGAAGCCAACAAACTGCTGGCGCAGCGGCTCGACCGTCTGCGCGCTCTTTGCGAACCCGTCGAGGAGCCGAAGGGCCTGGATGAATATCTGGATTATTTCTGTATGGGTGAAAACCTGGAGAAACATCAGCGGCAGCGCGTCGAACTCTATAAGGGAACAGCGGCTTTGATGCGAGCCTATGCCAAAGTTTGCGATGAACTTGATTTGGCCGGGTACAGCAAAGAGCAGATTGTCCTGATCCGGGAGGAGGTTGAGCTCTTTGCCAATGCCAGGGACGCCGTCAAACTGGCAAGCGGAGACTACATCGATATGAAAATGTATGAGGCGGAAATGCGCAATCTGATCGATACCTACGTCCATGCATCGGATGCGGAGAGTGTTTCCACGCTGGAGGATATGGGAATGGTGGAACTGCTGGTCAACCGGACGGAAGAAATCATCCGCGACACCGAGCGGAAAACGGGCAAACACGCAGCGGAAAGCATCAGCAATAACCTGAAAAAGGAAATCACGGAAAAACGATCACTCAACCCCAGATTCTACGACAGCATGGGAACATTGCTGGTCAGGCTGTTGGAAGACCACAAAAAAGGAATTGTCGAATACAAGGATTTTCTGGAGAAGGTGGTGGATCTTGCAAAAAAGATAAAGTACGGAGAAAAACCTCGCGCGCAATCGATCAATACGCCACGACTCAAGGCCTTATACGACAATGCTCCTGTTCCACGCAGACATGCGGAACGGTTCCCGGAGCAATTCGCTCTGGTAATGGACAGAAAGTGTGCCGAGATGCAGGCGGGATTTCAAGACCCTCTTTCATTACGTTATCGGGAAGCCAGATTTCTGATTCAGGAAGGCCTGGAAGAGCTGGCGGACGAATTCGGTCTCGATATCAATGACGAAGCGATTGAAAAGATTTTCAATCTGGCGAAGCAGTATTAGGGCAAACCATGAAGGTAGGGAACGTCAACATGCGTATCGTGAGAAAGGGGGTCAAGCACCTTAGGCTGGCGGTCTGCCCGCCAGCCGGTGAAGTCGTGATCACCGCCCCTTTGGCCATGGATGAGGAGGCTGTGCGGCTGGCTGCGGTACAGAGGTTGAGCTGGATTCATGACCGGCGCAGGGAATTCGAGGATCAGGAGCGTCAGAGCCAGCGCACGTATGAATCGGGGGAAACGCATTATTTTCTGGGCCGCCGCTATCGATTGAAAGTAGTTTATATCCGTCCGGGGAGCCCCTACAGTATGGAGCGGAAGGGAAAATCCCTTATGATGAACGTTTATGCCGATACACCCGCCGGCAATCGGGAAGAACTCCTGCATGCGTGGTACCGCCGTCAGCTGCGGGAAATGGTAACTCCCTTGCTTGCCAAATGGTGCAAACGCCTCGAATTGACGGTACCAGTATTCACGATTCGCAAAATGAAGACGAAGTGGGGTTCCTGTGCTCCGGATGCTCATCGCATCCAGCTCAATATGGACCTGATCAAAAAGCCGTCTTTATGCATCGAATACGTCGTTTTGCACGAACTGATTCATTTCTTTGAAGCGAACCACACCCCCCGATTCAAAGCTCTTCTGGCAGCTCACATGCCCACGTGGGAGCATTTGAAGGATGTCTTAAACCAGGCTCCGCTGGACGAAGAGGTTTGGGAGGGGATGACCAAATAAATGGAGCCTTTTCCAGAATGCCCGTTGAATGAAGATTGGAAGCTTTTTGTCTTTTTACCTCGTTAATTTGAAAGATTCATTATTCTGAACCGGAGATCCCAAATCCGTCTTATCTGAAATTTTCGGATTGCGGGGAGTTCCGTCCGGATAAGAGGTTTTGTAAATACCGAATTCCTGTGCCTTTTTCTCCAGAGCGTGAGTGACGTTGCTGGAAGCGGCGTTGATGCGGAGGCGGCTTTCACTGATGTAGGAAGGATTGTGGAGGGGATGGGGGAATATCCTTGGCAGGAGCTGCGGGGATGACGGCGGGAGAACATCGTCGGAACAGGAACCGGGATGATTCTGCTTCCAGCTCCGGAACCATGCGGGTGAAGTCAGATGTTTATATTGCTGGGCAAGACCTTTTCCCTTGATGGCATACACGCGTTCCGCCGCCAGCAGGGTCATGTTGTCAAACTGTTGCTGCTTGCGCCATGCCTGTCTGATTTGTTCCAGATCTTCAGCGTTTCTGGCGGCGTTGATGGTTTCCAGCATCTTCCGGACGGAAGTTTCCTTCTTGTTGGCCAGATTGAGGAACATGCGGCTATAATAATCATGAAATTCCCGGGATTCCCGGTTGAATGCCGCGATTTCCGGATTTTGAAGCAGTTCTTCGACAAGAAGATCTTCAGGAGTTTTCCTGATCTCTTGCGTCAAAACGCCTGTCTCATAAAGTCCCCAGGTAAGCGTTCCCCCTGTGACGAGCATCACGGCGGCTATTGTCACAATTCTGCTCCGGAGTCTTCGCCTCCGATCGCTGCGAAGGGCATGATTCATCCCGGTCAGCCACGCTTCTGGAGAAAGAGACCGTTCCTCCCTCTTCAGGGAGAGGTTTTGAACAAGAAGACAGCTTACGCATCTCAGGGATTTCTCTTTTTGGGCCAGTGATACCAATAACTCTCCCGCATGTGCTTCACCGACCTTTCCGGACATGGTGTTCCAGGGATAGGAGGTCATCAGTTCATAAAAGCACGCTGCCAGGGAGTATTGATCCGCCCGGATGTCGGGTACGGCGTTTTCCGTGAACAATTCCGGAGCCGAGTATGCGGAATGAGCCAGGATATTGACTGTGCCATGAGGAGGGCGCAGAGAAGCGGTGCCGAAATCGGCCAGAACGGGCTGGCCTTTCCCGGTAAAGAGGATATTGCCCGGCTTGATATCCAGATGGACGATGTGATGTTGATTCAGACAATCGAGGGCCGAAACCAGAGTCTGAAGCCATGAGATGATGGTGCGTGGAGGAATGCGTTTGTCTGAGTGGATGACCTCCCGCAGGGTTCCGCCCTCAAGAAGAGGCATCACATAAAAACAGGTGGTGGGCGAAAGGCTGAATACCCGATGAATCCTGATGATGGAGGGGTGCTCCAGAGAAGCGATCAAGCGGGCTTCTCTGATGAACTGGTCAACAGAATCGGTAAAGGTATGAGCTACTTCTTCGTTCAGCGGAACCAGAAGGTGAGTCTCTGAATCTCTGCGACAAAGCCCCTGGGGATAATGTTCCTTGAGGACGACCTTTCTGTCCAGCGTTCTGTCATGGGCCAGATACGCGATACCGTTCGCCCCGTGGCCGAGGACGCGCTCAATGGCGTAAGGACCAACTTTTTGACCGGGAGGAAGGAAAACGGGGGCTTCATGCATGGCGGATGAATGATTCGATCATGCCCCGGCAGTACGGAAAAAATCAATCCTTGTCTTTCGAAAATTCCTCGCGTTCGATTTCATCGACCAGGGAAGGAGAGGCGGGAGTCCCTTCGCGAACAATCTCATTGATTTTTGTCGCCAGAAAATCGGTCAGCGTCATCTTGCTGTCGAGGGCCTTGCGCTCCAGAGCCGCCTGGACATCCGGCGGCAGTTGAAGGATCACGCGGGACTCCGTTTCCACCTTCACGGACGGAAGAGTCACGGGCATCTCCGTCATCAGGGAACGGATGATGTGTTCCTTGACCTCCGGAATCTTTTTCTTGGCCATCCAGTTGTAGACGGTCACTTCACTGACGAAGCATTGCTCAGCCAACCACTTGTAGTCCAGCCCACGAGCCTTGAGCCAACGCTTGACGTCGGCTTTCAACTCCATCTGCGGTTTGGAATCTGAACTCATATTCGTGATACTAGCTTTTCCGCTATTGCGCGTCAATTCCCAAGAGGCGAATGCCGGAAAAACCATCGTTAGAAGAAGGTGAATGAGTGATAACAAAGCTCTCTGAAAAATATCTATTTTTCCATAATAGCTATAATACTATTTGACAAAATGGGGTAGATAGATATAAAAAATATCCGTATGGCGAATATGCAGTGCGATATCACCGAGCTAATCGAGAAGCTAAGCGATGAAGCCAGATTGTATCTTCTGAAACGAATGGCCTCCCGTAACCTTTCTCTCCGGCAAGTTCTCCTGGAGCTTGTCATCGGGATAAGCAGAGAGGCTGCGTCCGGCTCGAAAGAACAAGAAACCGCATGTTCCGCCTGTTTCATTCCTCATTTAACCTCTCACCCAAAAGCCCACCACCAATGAAAACATTTTGCGTCTCCCTCATGGCTTTGATAGCCGCTTTCCTCTGTGTTCCGGCAGCCCATGCAAGTCTGTCATCCCCGGATGCTTCCCCGTCTGCCAACGACTACACCGCATGCCGACAAAGAGATGGAGTCAAAGTTTGCCCCGCCTGCAACGGCAGCGGCAAGTTCGGAAATATCACCTGCGTCAACTGCGGCGGCAAGGGTATCGTCCGTACAAACGGACAGAGGATGTAACCACATTTTATCAACATAAAAACAATCGTTACGACCATGACACTGGATCAAATCACCGTCGGAATGGAGCAGCTCATCAATACTAAAGCATCAGAGATTCTTTCCACCAAGCCACAGGATCAACAATACTTGAACTGGCGCGATATGCAGGAAGTCTGTCTTGTTGTGAAGAGCGCTTGTGTGAAACAGTTCAATGAGGTTCCCCAGGGAGTGGAAATGGCCTGCTATTTTGCGGAAGCAGTGTTGGCTCCGGATAAAAAAGCCAAGCTCAAATTGATGAAGCAGGTTATTTCTCTCACATCCGGGACTGCCGGCATTGGCTTATTAGCCATAGGAGAAGGTTCCAGCGATCTAATTTCCGCCATGTCCGGGAATGTCCCTATGGATGCGTGGACGGCTTTTGATACCTTCGGAGAGGGCGGGATAGAATTGGCATTGGGGTACTCTACCCAAAATCCCTTATTGATTGGAGCGGGGATAGAAAACATCATGGCCGGTTGTGTCTCCACTCTGAAAACTTTTACCAACTACGTTGATTCTGCTTCGTTTTTCGGGCATTCGATGACCGCCGCTATTCTGGGGGCTGGGTTCTCTTATGCGCTGAACAGGAAGAAGGCCAAGGGTTCTCTTGGCCGGACAGTTCTCAGAACATCGGCCAGATCCGCCATGCTGGGAGCGCTCAGTTCCGCTTCGGGATATTTTACGGCTGGAGCATTCCTTGGATTCACGGCCATACAAATAGGAAAACTCATGGCGGCGAATGCCCAAAAGGAGCAGATGCTGTGTTGCTCCTGTTCACCACTTACTTTTGAACAACAGCTCAAAACGTTCACCGAGGACGAGTTTTTTAGGGAGCATTGGAATACTCCTCCTTTTCTCTCTGAAGAGAGCTTATTCGTTTTCGACACCCCGACATACATGGAAATAGAACCGTGGGTTCGACAGTTTCTCGAAGAAGAAAGGAGAACCATGCCCTTTTCCCTCAGGGAAGCGGAGAGGTCTCTTCTATAAACTCCATTCATCATCATGAAGCGCATTTTCTTTTACATTGTCGGATTATCATTTTTTCAGGCCTTCCTTTGTGAAGGAGCTGGTATCGTCGCCTGGAAGGATCAAGCTTTCCATGAGGACTCCATGGCCAAAATAGCAACGTACAGCAGGAGAAAGCTGAGTGGAAACAAAGGGATATTCAACGTAAAGGGAAAAGATATCTACCTGCCTGAGAATCTCTATTGGTACATTGATATTCCCAATGGCCTTCCTTCAGAACTCTCTGATTCGGTTCAATATGAGATGCTCCTCAAGCAGAAATATGAGATGGGCGTTTTTCGGAAACGCTTTCCGAAGTCTTCAGCTATTCTCGATCCATGGCTGAAGCGATTGCAAGAATACCAGGATAACTATGATTCCGGAAAGCGTTTTGTCAATGGCGTCTGGATGGAAAAATCAACCTATGAGCAACAGCAGGCCGCACAGAGGGAGAAGAGAAACCAACGACGCTTGCAAGAAGAACAGAAGAGAAAAGAGGCAGAATTAAGGATGAAGAAATCAAATAGTCAGATTGTCAAAAAAACAAAAATAATAAATAAAAACAAGCGTGAAAAGAATGAATTTATTTCATTTGATTCATTATCGATAAATAGGAACGGGTATGTTTTTGAAATTGAATTTCCTGTCAGAGATGGATTAAAATTACCATATTACTACTTTGACTCTCATCCGGATGATGATCTTGACTTGAGAATAGTTTCTGGGAAAGAAACATTTAAGGATAGGACAAAGGACGATGAGTATTCATCATACATACGATTCACGAATAATCCACCTGAGAAAAAATTAAATAATAAACTATCTGAACATACGTTTAACTGGCGTTCAACGTTAATAAACGTTTCTCAATGTCTGGGCACGATTTTAGGAAACCATAATTCTCAACGTCGGAGGGCGTATGCTGTGGTTGCAACTTTATTTGGCGTTTCCTTGGAGGGGCTTAACGATGATAAGGAAGAAGAGGGCGTAAATGCGCAGAACTATTATGGTCCCATGTACTTTTTATTCAAAAAAATCAATGAATCGCTAGTAGTTATGGATCCTTCCAGGGATGGAAGTGTAGAAGATGAATACGCCTTTAGAGATCTCTACGATTTTTTTCCTCAGGCAATATATCGCTACATTACTACGGCCGGGAAACAACAGGAATCGGATAGTAAAATATCAGGATTCCCTCAGGGAAAGCTTATCTGGGAATTTGGTCCGACGAGATATGAATTTTTCTATTCCATCAAGATACAGGGGGAAAACTCTATTCCGAATGCTCTCGTTGTTACTCTTGATCTGTCTCCCATGAGCAATAATTTAAGAGAACGCCAACCTTCAAAAAAGCAGAAGATTTATTTACAGGCTCAAGAAGCTGAAAAATTCGGCAATTACGACCTTGCGTTGAAAAAATATCGCTCTATTTCAAATGGGTTTGGCATAGAACGCATGAAGTATCTCATCAAGCAGGAAAAGGATAATCAAGAACGCTTAGTGCAACTCAAAGCCCGGGAAGAAGCCGAGAAACACAGGAGAGAACTCCAAATTTCAAGAGATAAGGAGGACGAGCATTTAAAGATAGCTTTTACGGTGAGTTCTGAAGAAAGAGAAAATCTGGAAAAACGATTCGAAGAAAGAGATAAGAAAAGAGATACTCTTACCGGGGAACGAGTAAAACAGATTCTTCGTGCTAAATACATTATCCAAAAATTAAGAGAAAGTGGTAATATAGCAATAGATGCAAAAAATAATAAAATACCGGAAAAGCTTCTCTTTAAGACATTTATTAAAGCTGCTGCTGTAATGGGAGTCCGTTCTGTAGACGGGACAAGAGCTATTGAGGATGCCAGAAAATCAGGCTTTGATATGAACGAACTTGATTTAAAGCACACTCTTATCTATTTATGTGAGGCTCGCCTTGCTGCAATCAAGGAATATCCCTGTATCATGCTGTTTCATCATGCACGTCGCGTAGGGCTGATTGATCACAATAAAACGCCGGAAATATGGAAGATGCGTTCTATCATTACTGATCCCGAGCAAGGTATGGATGCAAGAAGAAAGGCTTCCGATTTTTTGGATAATCGTCTGACTGAGTTACTGGGCGGCGGGAGCTATTTAGATTGGGTAGAAGAGGCTAAGCAGACTATGACTGAGGCATCGGCTGAGGCTATGGCTGATGACTTTGATAGTATTGGAAACTATAAAGCCTATACCTATATAGAAGATAATTTGGAAAAAGGAATGACTGCCTTGAAAGCAACCGATCAAGAAATAAAGATGCTCAAAAAATTATATCTTGAGTTGGGCGATTATGCTCTCATGGCTCTTCTGGATTCGTCCAATAAGTCTCTCAACGATCTATATGAGGATATTCGTCTTTCCGAATTAGCTCGTGAAAAAAGAGAAAAATATTTAAATTTCGATTATGTGAGAATAGTTCGTCGATACCGACCTGCAGTAACATCAGCTATAGAGTCAAAAGATGGAAGAGCGTTTCTTTCGAGGTTGCAATGGATGATGAAAGATGTGGCAGAATTTCAGATTCATGTGGGAGAGCCGATCCAAAGTGAGGATCTGCACCAGATTAGAAGGCTCTTTAACCAGCCTTAATCTAAGTGATTCATAGACATCGTTTCAATTTTTGCATCCTCAAGTCAATCTTATAATCAGCAACGCGAAGAACTTCTTTGAAGGAATCATATGCATAAAAAACTTCGTCACTATAGAGAGTTTTTTCATACAGCTCACATACTCTTTGCATAGGAGTTTTTCCTCCTAACGATCCATGCGGCTTGCGGTAATTATAAGTTGTCTGCCAGCATTCCAACGGTAAGATTCATACTCATTCTCGATATCTTGAGTATTCCTTAGGGAATAGACTACATCCCGGAATTTGAGAGAACGCCGTTCATCAATGCAAGGATCGGGTGACTGTAAGAGATCCATTGCCTTGTTCTTGAAATCGACGCTTCGAATTTCTCTTTCCAGCGATAAAAAATTCGCTGCTCACTCAAAGGGAAACAAAGCGTTGACGGGTTTTTGCCATCTTCACCCGTGAGTGGTATGGTTGTGTATTTTTATCCTCAGGAGGTTCAATTTACGTACCCGTGTGCAGCGGCAGCGGGGGGATGGATGCAAATAATAAAAAATGCCATATTTCCTTATCCTGCCTGCATCTTTGTCCTAAAATAAAATCGAATATGAAAATCATTGAAGGTACTTTCGTCTCTGCCGAGGACATCATTACAGAGCTAAGGGTATTCGGGAATGTCTGGATGTTCTTCTTACCCGGGAGACAGCTAAATCGGGTTCCGTTGTCTGGGCAAGCCAGGCGACTCTTGCCAGGCGTTATGATACCAGTAAATCGACCATTTGCAGGTTACTGGCAGAAGCCGTGAATTCAGGTCATGTCAGGATGATTCGCCCACATAGCGGCGTCCGGAAGTATCATGTTGCCGAATTTGACGCTTTCATGATGTCTATTTCTATTGCCTCCTGTAAAAGCATTTAAGCTGGAATCAGGGGAATGAATATTTGAAAGGGATTCCGGAAGTAGAGACAGTGAGAGGATTGTCCCGTTAAGTCCCTCTTGGAATTACTTTGTTTATGATTTATCATCAATGACAGCCGGATCACCACTTCTGCCTCTGAGCTGATTGGATGCACAATGTTTTGCACAAGGAATCTATGGGGGGCTGCTCAGGCATTCCCGCCAATGCGGATCGCAATAAACCACACGGACGCAGCCTGGAAGAGAAAAAAATCCGAAAGGCGGGGATATTCTGCTCCGGGAGATACTCGGAACAGGCAGATGCGGATTCCATTTCCCATCCCTGGTTGAATGCCTCGCCATGATCAACTGTTGACCCCGTATTGTTCCGGATCTTCCGCCGCTCTGAGGGCTCCCTCATCCTCGGAAGAATCATTCAAATAACTCTTTTTCCTGACATCCATGATATTGTCTGCCCACAGCTCACACTAGCTCATGACGGTTTGAAGAGCCTCCGGCACATCATCAGGCGGGTAGTTGTACTTCTTCAAAAGGCGTTTGATCATGATGCGCATTTTTGCCAGCGCCTGAGACTTTGGAAACCATGCGTGACAACTGTGAAACATTGAGATCACTCTCCTTGATCGATCTTCTGGCATCCACGGGAATGTCCGTGGGGAACTGATACTGCTTGACCGTGAAGACATCAATTTTGAAGAACAGGAAGACGGCAATCATGCCCTGTTTCTCTCTCAAAGCTCCTTATGAACGTTTGAAAATCGACGGCGTGGAACCCCGTCTTCAGGAATTGGGGTACCCCCTGAAATTGCCGCGGGTACACCCCCACAAATTCCGCAGAACGCTCGCCACCGTGGCGATTGACAAGGGAATGCCCGTGAAACAATTGCAGCGTCTTCTGAGGCACCAGAGAATAGACACAACCCTCCAATACGTCGTGGTCAAGTAGAGCAATGTTAAACTTGCCCATCGCAAGTTCCTGGGGTAGGGTGCTTCAGGGCGGGATAGCCTTCTACAAGGCCGCCCAATCGGCGCTATATCGTCCCGCTGCTTTTTTCGTTTCCATTTCCGGCATGAATTGATAACAACGCAATCTTTCCTTGATGTACCAGCCACCATTCAGCATATCATCCGCCACCGTCAACCTGATTGCGGAAATAGCCGCTCTGGTGGAACGGTATGCTATCCGGCTGGAGCAGAGCGGTGGTCTCCGCCTGCGCAAAGCCAGCCGCATCAAGACCATCCACAGTTCGTTAGCCCTGGAAGGCAACCAGCTGTCGGAACATGAGGTGCGTGACGTACTCCAAGGGAAAACAGTCGTGGCTCCGCTCCGAGAAATCCAGGAGGTAAGAAATGCCATCAAGACCTATGAACTGTATCCCTCCCTAGATGCCTTTTCCCTGGCTGATCTGCTCAAAGCCCATGGAGTAATGATGAGCTCTCTGACGGATGATGCCGGAAGTTTCAGGCGGGGAGGCGTAGGCGTCTTTGCCGGAACGCACATGGTACATATGGCCCCGCCCGCCGACCGTGTTCCCGGTCTCATGAACGACCTGTTTGAATGGCTGCGCCGGGCTGAAGACCATCTGCTGATACGTAGCTGCGTTTTTCATTACGAATTTGAATTCATCCATCCCTTCAGCGACGGCAATGGCAGAATCGGCAGACTCTGGCAATCCCTGATCCTGGGGAAACTGCACCCGGCCTTTGAACATCTCCCCGTAGAAAACATGGTTTATGCCAACCAGCAAGCCTACTATGAAGCCATTAGCGCCAGCTCTGCCCGGGCGGATTGCACCCCTTTCGTGGAATTCATGCTCCGGGAAATCCTCAGCACGCTCAAACGATGCCGAAACCCGCATGAAGATGTCGGTATAAATGACGGAACAAATGTCGGTATAAATCTTACAACTACGCAACAACACATCCTGGAACTCATCAGGAGGCAGCCTCGGCTCAGCGTGCGGGAAATGGCAAAACGGCTGGAACTCTCCCAGCGCCAGGCGGAAAGAGTCGTGGCTTCCCTCAGGGAGAAAAACATCATCAGGCGCGTCGGTGCCAACAAATCAGGATATTGGGAAGTTTTAGATTAAAGAAAGGTTAGTATGAAAGAGTGGACTTATGATAATCTGCGGCGGGGATGTGCCCCCACAGTTCACAGACGGCGTCCCATATTTGTTTTTCACAGCCAATGTTGGCGTTATTCTTTTCAGCCATTGCAGTTGTGGTTTTACAAAGAGGAAGTTTAGGGAGGATGATGGAACGCATCAAGATCAGACCATGGAGCTGATCATAAAGGAAACTCCCGCCAATTTTCAGAATCATCTTGGACAACTTCAAACAGGTGTGAATCAGAAAAAACAAGGTGCTAGTATGGGTGCTAGTTGAGCAATTTTGAGAAAGAAAAACGCCTCGAAATACTTGATTCCGAGGCGTTTATAAAGATGGTACGCGGTACTGGTTTCGAACCAGTGACCCCATGCGTGTGAAGCATGTGCTCTACCACTGAGCTAACCGCGCATTTGCAGTGCGGGGGGAATATATCGTTCGTGTCGGGGATTGGCAAGGAGTTTTTTGAAATCGGGTAAAAAAGGATTTCGCTTTTCCGCCGTCAACAAGTTCCCGGAGGAATGACCGGCGTGCAGTCTCTTCGAGGAACGTTTGGAAAAGTGGAAAGGTGGCTTAATTCCGGCTTGTACAGCATCAACCGTCTTCCTACACTCCGGGCATGAGTTGCACAAGCCCTCCCAGAGCATGGGCCCAGATTGATACCAATGCGTTGAGGCACAATTTAAACGTCGTCCGGCGCGTTATGCCGGATCACCGTCTGATGGCTATTGTGAAGGCAGAGGCTTATGGTCACGGTCTGGAAGGGGTGGTGAAGGCCCTGGATGGCGAAGATTGCGCTTTTTTCGGCGTTGCCACGGTGGCGGAGGCCTGCCGGGTGAGGGATGCCGGGGCAAAAACATGCCCGTTTATTCTCGGTCCCTGTTTTGAGGGGGAGCGGGAGGAAATCGTGCAGAACGGCTGGCGCGCCGCTCTTTCCAGCATGGAAGAGGCGGAGCATTTCAATTCCCTGGGCGCCCTTTACGGCAAAACCGTCCATGTCCATTTGGGCGTGGATACCGGCATGGGGCGCAGCGGTTTTTTACCGAGTGAATTGCACGGCCTGACGGACAAGCTCAAACAGTTCAGTTATCTGGATCTGGAGGGCGTGTTTTCCCATTTATCCGCAGCTTCCGATGATATTTCCTTCACCCACGGACAGATCAGCGGCTTTACGGAGGCCGTAAATGAACTTTCCCAAGGCCATCGGTACAAGTTCCGGCACCTGTGCAGCAGCGCCGCTGTGTTTAATTACAAGGTTCCCTGCGCCAATATGGCGAGGCTGGGCAGAATCCTGTACGGGTATTCCCCCATGCCGTCTCCCTATAATAAGGAGCTGCGGCCTACCATGACCCTGTACAGCCGCATTACTCTGATACGCACGCTGCCGGGAAATCACGGCGTTTCCTACAACCACTGTTATATAACGAAAGGGAGCACGAAGGTGGCCACTATCGGCATCGGCTATGCGGACGGCTATCTTCAATACCTGTCCAACCAGGGAGCGAGGGTGTATATCAATGGCCAGTACTGTCCGGTTTTGGGCCGTGTGACGATGGACCAGATCATGGTGGACGTTACTTACATGGACCATGTGGAGACCGGAGACCTGGTGGAAATCATGGGGCCTAATGTAAGCTGGGAGGAACTGACGCGCCGTGCCAATACCATCCCCAGCAATGTGCTGACCAGCATCAGCGCCCGCGTGCCCCGGATTTACGTGTAGGATAATGCCGGGGGCATGGTGATTAAAAGCTGTTGCCCGCCGCCCGAAAAAAATCAGGGGATTTGTTTGCAGATATGTTTTTCCCCGGCGGACACGGATAAACGTTTTACCGTACCTTTTACCGCTGGCGGATTCTATTCCAGTCTTCCGGCTCCAGAGCGCAGGGATCAGGGGCTACCCAGTGGTCCGGTTCTATTTCCACAGGGGTAAGGTCCGCTCCCACCGTCTCCGGATAGGAGGGGTGCTGGATGCGATGGCCGAAAGCAGAGCCGAGCGGCGGGTTGATGGGAGAGGGGACGTCTCCCGGCAGAGGCTGGTGCTTGTTGGCCCGGGCAGGGTCCGGTTCCGGAATAGCGTCCAGAAGAGCCTTGGTGTAAGCATGTTTGGGGGATTGATAGATGGTTTCCGCATCTGACATTTCCACGATTTTACCCAGATACATGACCGCCACGCGGTCGGAGATGTGTTTGACGACCGCCAGATCATGGGCAATAAACAGGTAAGAGAGTTTGCGTTCCTCCTGAAGTTCCAGCAGCAGGTTGAGCACCTGGGACTGGACGGATACGTCAAGGGCGGAGACGGGTTCGTCCAGAATAATGAGGCTGGGATTTAACGTCAGGGCGCGGGCGATGCCGATGCGCTGGCGTTGCCCGCCTGAGAATTCAAAGGGGAAGCGGTCAATAGCGCTGTCCGGCAACCCTACGCGATCCAGCAGGCCGCGCACCCATTCCCGGCGCGCGGCGGGGGTGCCCATGCGGTGGATGACAAAGGGTTCCGCTACGATTTGACCGATGGATTGCCTCTGGTTGAGGGATTCCGCAGGGTCCTGGAAGACCATCTGGATGTGCGGACGCAGAGGCCTCATTTTGCGCTGGGAGAGTCTGGCGATATTGTTGCCGTTGAACCGGATGGAGCCCCCGGTGGGTTTCAGCAGGCGGACAATGCTTTTGCCAATGGTTGATTTTCCGCAGCCGGATTCCCCCACCAGGCCCAGCGTTTCCCCCGGGTAAATATTGAAGGAAACGTCGTCCACTGCCTTGACCCATCCCGCTTGCCGCAGGAAAATTCCGGAGCGGACGGGGAAGTACATTTTCAAATTGTCTACTTGCAAGAGAGGTTCCGGCATGGCTGGTAGAAAAAGAAGTTAAAGGTTGGCGCAACGGGGGCAGGCTTCCACGAAGTGGTCCGGGGATATTTCCACGAGGGGAGGGCGTTCCGTGAGTTCTTCCGCGGGCACACCCTGCCTTTGGCAGAAGCGGCATCCGGGAACGAAATCCGCAATAGAGGCCACCTGACCGGGAATGGTGGGCAGTTTGGTTTTCCGCACGGAACTTAGCTGAGGGATGGAGGCCAGCAGTCCCTTGGTGTAAGCATGGCGGGGGTTGGCAAAAAGTTCCCGGACAGGGGCCTTTTCCACCACGCGGCCAGCGTACATGACGACTACGGAGTCACAGCTCTGTGCGATGACGCCCAGGTCATGTGTAATGAGGATGGAGGATGACCCCATTTCCGCCTGAAGGTCTTTGAGCAGGGACAGGATTTGAGCCTGAACGGTGACATCCAGGGCCGTAGTAGGTTCATCCGCAATGATGAGTTCCGGATGGCAGGCCAGGGCAATGGCTATGACGACGCGCTGGCGCATGCCGCCGGAGAGCTGATGAGGAAATTCGTCCACACGCTGTTCCGGGGCGGGGATACGAACGCGCTGCAGGAGCTGGATGGCTGCGTCCCGGGCTTCCCTGGTGTTCATTCCCCGGTGGAGCATCAGGGATTCCCCAATTTGCCTGCTGATGCTGTGTACGGGATTGAGCGCCGTCATTGGTTCCTGGAAAATGACGCCGATATGGCGGCCGCGGATGCCGTGCATGTCCGTCTCTTTTGCCTGAACCAGGTCGCGGCCCTTGAACAGAATTTGCCCGTCCAAAATTTTCCCCATGGGCTGGGGCAGCAGCCGGACGATGGACATGGCCGTAACGCTTTTGCCGCAGCCTGATTCCCCTACGATACCTACGCAGGTACCTTTGGGGACGGTGAAGCTGACGCCGTCCACCGCTTTCAACAGGCCGGATTCCGTTTCGAAGCCGGTGACCAGGTTCTTGATTTCCAACAGGGGATCGCTCATGTGTTATTTTTCCGTGGCAGAAGGTTCCAGAGGGTCGCCGCTTTCCGGGATGACAGGCACAGACGGCAGCTTGCCGCCGCCATCCTTGTTATCCAGGCTTTCAATGGAGTCCATGTAGCGATACTGGTCATACACGGTATCCACTTCCTCGAATGTTTTTCCTTCCCGCTTGGCTTCCATTGTTTCCTTTTTGATATCGTTATCCACCCAGTACAGATAACTTTCCATGGGATCAAATACGACGGGATGGCAGAATTGCGTAGTTGCACTGTTCGGCCATTTGACCCAGCGCCAGTAACCCAGTCTGATGAATTCCGTGGTCCAGCAGGGAACCCACAGGGCTTCGTCATCAATTTTCTGCTGCACTTTCCACGTGGCCTTTTGGAGTTCGTCTTCCGTGGCTGCGTTTGTTTCTGCGTCCAGCAGCTTGTCCATTTCTTTGTTCGCGTAAGCGCAGATGTTATTGGTATAGGTAATAAGGCCTCCACGCTCATCATAGGCGTACCGGGAGTGGAACCCCTGCTCGTTCATCGGATGGGGGGGAGTGAATCCCCAGGCCATGAAGGAGGCCTGAGCGCGTTTTTCCATGATTTTGCGGAAAGCTACGGTGGAGTCCAGAGGGTCAAGCTGGATTTCCAGGCCGCACTTGCGCGCGTCTTCCTTCAGCTTGCCCAGAGTGGAAGCCAGGGAAGGAGATGAATTGGGGAAGGTGATGGCTGCGGTGAGCCGGGTGCCGTCCGGCTTGCGGAGGATGCCGTCCGGGCAGGGGATGGTGTAGCCCGCCCTGGCGAAATAAGCGCGGGCCTGTTCCGGGGAATAGGGGCGCGCCTTGATATAGGGATTGGTGAATTTGCCGAAACCTGAATTGTAGGAATTGAGCCGCTGGTAGTCTCCGCGGAAGGTAATGTCAATGATATTCTGGATATTAAGTGCGTGCTGGAACCCCCGGCGAACATTGAGGTCATTGAAGGGGGCTTTGGAGGTATTCAGAAAAACTCCGTAAGGAGGGCGGGGGTAAATGGTGTAAAATGTGCTGCGGTTGATGTAGCCGTTGTGAACCTCCGGTATTTCCATGCGTTCGTGCCATAGTTCCGGTTTGGTGATGTTCAAAACGTCCAGTTCTCCGATGCGGAAGAGTTCGATGGCCTTGGATGGTTCCGCAATGAAATTATACACGATTTGATCCACATTATACATGTATTTCGTGAATTTTTTGTCCCTGGCCCACCAGTCCGGCACGCGCTGGAGCGTTACTTGGCGGCCGCGGATGATACCGTCCGGCTTGACAACATAAGCGCCCGTAGTGGGCGGTATGCGCCACTGGTAGCGTTCCACGTAGTTGGGGCCGAACTCGCAATAAAAATGCGGCGGGGACGGAATGAACAGCGTGCAATAGTACGGGAGCAGAGGTTTGGCGAAGGGGAGTGTGATGGAAAAGCGGCTGTCGTCGTAGATGGTGATGTTGGAAGCGTTCTGGTAAAAAAAGTTGTTGTAGAATACGTCCCGGCTGTATTCCGAAGTGCGGATATACATGTTCACCAGGAGGTCGATGGCCTTTACCTTGGCTCCGTCCGTATAGCGGGCATCCGGATCCAGTTCGAAGTAAACAGTGCGCCTGTCTGGGGATTCCGCCCATTTATGAGCGATTCCTGGAATGATTTTTCCCGTAACCGGATGGATGGAAACGAGGCCGATGATGATTTCATCATACAGGGGGCCGCGGAAACCGCTGTTGCTGTTCGGGCCGTTGGGCCGGAATGTGTCGGGATAGGATCCGGGGGCCCACTGGCGCAGCACGCCTCCTTTTTTGGCATTCGGGTCCCCTATCTCCGGATTGTCCAGTCCATCCTCCCACTTCAGGTCTTGGGGGATGTCCGCCGGGGTCTTGAATTTGATGTAGTCGCCTTCCGTCTGCCTGCGGTGAATGACGGACAGGGCGGCTTCATCCGCAATGAGCTTGCTTTGCAGTTTTTCCCTGACTTTAGAATCTTCCTCTTTAAAAAACTTGTCCCGGAGCTCCCGTATTTCCTTTTGCTTGGCAGCTTCCTCACGAGCCAGGCGGTCATTGATCTGTTTGTTCCATCGTTCCGGGAAGGAATCAAATCCCGGAGGGAGCGTGCCGAAGGGTACGTTCGGCTGCCAGCCTACCCCCTGGGATTGGGAGGAATCCTTGCAACCGGACCCGGCTGCCAGCAGAAGGGACAGCATCACGGAAGAAAGGGTGGAACGGAGGAGGGTGGACAGCTTAAGCATAAGAAATGGCAAAGCGGGAGTCTTTTTATTTATAAGTGGTAAATTTTTTAGGGTCAAAGGCTTCGCGGACAGCCTCCCCGATAAAGGTGACGAGCAGGAGGGTAATCACCAGGGCAGAAAAGGCGGAGGTAACCACCCAGCTGGCGGAAAGATCCGCCAGTCCGTCATTGAGCAGGCGCCCCCAGCTGGCGTATGTGTCAGGAAGGCCGAAGCCCAGATAGTCCAGGGAAGCCAGAGCCAGAATGAGGGCGGAAACGCTGAACGGAACCAGAGTGACCAGAATGGCGACCAGGTTGGGCAGGATATGAACGAAGAGAATACGGCTGGTGGAAGCCCCAAGCACGCGGGCGGCCGCCACGTAGTCGCGCGCTTTTTCCTTCATGGTGGAGGTTCTGAGCTGGTAGGTCATGGACATCCACCCGAACATGATGAGAAGGCTGATAATCAGGAACATGCCTTTCATGTGAAGGGGAACCATATCTGAAATAATCATGATGATGAAAAGGAAGGGAACCTGGGAGAAGATTTCAATGAGGCGCTGCATGCCGAGGTCAAACATGCCGCCGAAGTATCCCATCATCATTCCAAAGGTGATGCCGATAAAATATACGATAGGCAGGTAGAAGAGTGCGGCTTTCATATTTACCTGGAGGCCTCCGTACAGATAAGCCAGAATGTCCGCCCCCTGGGTATTGGTGCCAAGCAGGTGGCCCCCCTTGAGGGGCGGGGAGGGGTGGTAGAAGATACGGCTGATTTTATGTTCATCCGTCTGTTTCAGGAATTCTTCCTTGGTGCCGGGGCCGCTGTAATGTTCCGCCACAATGTTGTTGTTTTCATACGTGGCGCTGTACACCTCCGTTCTGTCTTCCAGCCAGCCGGTGGCCCGGTCCACTTTCTTTCCCTTGCGGAATTTGTAGCTGATGTGGGGAAGGGCTTCTTCATCCTTATGCAAACGGGAGGCCAAACCGGAATACGGCTTGCCGCCGGCCTCGCAGACGAGACCGTCTTCATTCACCATCAAAGCTTCCGAACCGGGGTTGGTGGAATCTCCCGTGGGATCGTATGGAACCAGAGGCATGATGACAAGGGAGGGTTTTCCCGGCTGGCCTGCCTGTTTTTTCAGTTCTCGGTAGTTGGCTTCCGCATCCGCAAAATCTCCGGTCTGGCCAAATGTAGAACCCTTGTATACTTTGCGCATCATGGCCGGAAAGTACCAGGATCCGTCCTGAACGACAAGGAGGGCCCGCTTGCCCACCAGGCATTGGTCCATACAGGCCAATAGCGTCAATACAAGCAAAATGAGGAGGGATACGTAGCCGCGGGAGATGCTTTTAAAACGCTGGATGCGGCGCCTGGTGATCGGCGTTGGATGGAACCTCCGGGGGCCTTTCAGCATGAGCCAGAAACCGAGGCCTCCCATGACCAGCACGCAAACCCAGCCGAACCACAGGAATTTCCCCTGAGGCGTCAGAAAGCCGCCGTTGTTCTGGTCCGTACAGACGATGTTGAGCATGCTCATTTCCCGTGAGACGGTGAAGGGCCAGCTTAACGTGGGCAGGAGCAGCCCGCACAGCTCTCCCACGGCAGTAAGAACCGCCAGAATGATCAAAAGGTATGCCAGTTTTCTAACCATGTGTATTATTCAAATTTGATGCGCGGATCCACAGCGGCCACGATGATATCGGAGAGAAGGTTGCCCAGCACCATCAGGAAGGAGGTAAGCAGCAGCGTTCCCATGATCAGGGCGTAATCCTTGTCCATCAGAGCCTGGTAACTCAGCATCCCGAACCCCTGGATATCGAAAACCTTTTCCACCAGCATGGAGCCGGCCACAATCAGGCTGATGAGGCTGCCCAGAGTGGAGGCAATGGGTATAAAGGAGTTGCGGAAGGCATGCTTGATGACGGCCCCTCTGAAACTCACGCCCTTGGCCATGGCTGTCCTGATGTAGTCCGCGGAAAGATTGTCCATCAGGTTGTTTTTCATCATCATGGTGGTGATGGCAAAGGAACTTACTACATAACAAATCAGGGGGAGCACCGTATGGTGCAGCAGGTCTCCGGCCTGTTGCCAGAACCCCATGTCCGCAAAGTCCGGAGACGTAAGCCCGCAGAGAGGGAACCATTCCAGCCGCGCGCCCAGATACACCACCAGTACGGCGCCCAGGGCGAACCCAGGTACGGAGTACCCCAGGAAAATCAGGACGGAAGAGATGTTGTCCACCAGGCTTTTATGGCGGATTGCCTTTACTACCCCAAGGGGAATGCAGACGGAATAGGTAATAATGGCGCTCAGGATGCCGAAGTACAGGGAAACGGGAATGCGCTCCTTGATCATGTCCCATACGGGTTCATTGTACTTAAACGAGTTGCCCATAGTTCCCTGGAGCAGCCCGTCAAAGCTGGTCTTGTACATTACGGCACGCCAGGCATAGCCCCGAGCCTTGTCGCGGACGGCCTCCGTATTATCCGTCTGCCTCATGCGGCGCGCCCAGCGTTCCGCGCGGTCCATGGGGGATTCTATATCCACGGTCCAGCCTTCTGAAGCGGCTTTCCGGGACGGCGTGCCGGAAAAGAAAGCATCTTTCACGCTGCCGGAATCCTTGTCCTGGCGAACTACGACGACTTGTTCTCCTGTTTCATTCAGATTGATCCGTGTATGCGTATCGGAAATGCCGGAATATTCATCTTCCTTGTCTCCCTCTCCCGCTCCGCCGATTTCCCCGAATTCCTCACGGGAAATGAAAATCTTTTTGGGCAGCACGCCCAGCCATTGCAGATAAGCCGTGATGATGGGCTCCTGCAGGCTGTACTGCTCTTCCAGCCGCTCCATATCCGCTTCACTCAGGTTATTGTCGCCGCGCTGGGAGCCGGCTTTCTGTCCGGACAGGGCGCTCATGCTTTGCTGCTGCATCATCTGCTCAATGGGACCTCCCGGAACAAAACGGGTTATGCAAAAGACGAGAAACGTAACCCCCAGGAGCGTCAAGGGCATGAGAAGGAGTCGTCTGATGATATAGGTCTTCATTCGTCGCGCTGAACTCTACCGATTTGTGGAAGGTGAGGCAAGTAGCAATGCAAATTTGTAAGCCTTTGCTAACATAAGGCGCTGTCCGGTTCTTCTTAAGATGAAAGGGAAACAATGCAATACGGCAGGTTTCCTTTCTTTTGGCAGGCCTTTCGGGAGGGGTGGACTATTACATTCCTTCTCCCAACCGGCGCGCCAGCATGTCCGGAAGACCGGCGGCCAGAATGCGTCTTTGGGCCTCCGCTACATCGTATTCCACGCGGCGCTGGTAGTACACCATGCTGTCTTCGTCAAGCACGCCGTAGGCGGCGCGGGGATCGCCGTCTCTGGGCTGGCCTACGGAGCCCACATTAATCAGATATTTGTTGGTTTTGAGTAGCTGGATATCCCCGGATTCATATTCATGGATGCTTCCTTCATGGCGGATGAATGTACGGGGGACGTGAGTGTGTCCGTTAAAGCACAGGAATTGATTGTCACGCAGCATATTAATGCTGTGGGTGGCCGTATCCACATTCGTGACGTAGGCCCAGGAGTTGGGCTTGTCCTGTGTAGCGTGCACCAGAACGATTTCATTGGGGAGAATGCGCTGGAAAGGAGCGCGGCGAAGCCACTTTTTCTGTTCTTCGGAAAGTTGCTGCCGCGTCCACATCAGGGCATTGTAAGCTACTGGGTTCATCCCTGCCGGATTGTCTTCTCCAATGGCTTCCTCATCATGGTTGCCGCGCACGGTGGGAATCTGGCGGCTGCGGATGAATTCAAGGCATTCGGACGGATTGGCGTTATAGCCCACAACATCGCCCAGGCAGTAAACGGCATTGCATTGAAGCTGTTCTATATCCTTCATCACCGCTTCCAGAGCGGGCAGATTGGCATGGATGTCACTAATCAGGGCTATTCTACTCATGGTATTGTAAGCAAAGAGTATAGCACTTTGAGGAGGTTTTGCCAAGCGCGTTTGCTCACAGGAAACCATGGTTGGGGCACAGGGTGCCGGCCTTCCCATGACCCCTTATTTCCGTCTGTTTGCTTTACTCGTCTTTTGCCGGAGGCAAAGATTCCAGGGCTTCTCTCAGCCCGTCTACTGGATATTTCAGGGAATTGGCCAGATGGCTGGTCATCAGGTCACGGGCGATCTCATCCGTGGGAAACAGTTCTCGGAAGGGGATGCGTTCCTTTTCCGGTATGTTCAGCCTGTTTTCCAGAACAAAAATATTACTCACCAGGCTGGGTGTCCTGTTGCGGGGATCCTTGAATAGCTCCCGGCCCAGTTCCAGAGCTTCTCTGGATTTGGAAGGCACACGGACGAGCGCATAAAATTCTTTTCGGGCCGTAAGGGGAGGCGCTCCCAAATCCCGTGCCTTGCGGTAGGCTTCCGCCGCCTTTTCAAAGTCCGGTTGCCGGTAGGTATCGCTATACATGTTGCCCAGCAGGGATTGAAGGTACCAGCTGTCAGGATTGGCGTTGATGCCTTTTTCCAGGAAGCGGCGCCCCTTTTGAATGTATTTGCGGAAGCCTTCCCGGCGTTCCATGGGAGAAAGACGTTTATTGTCCAGATAACTGGAGGAAGCGTTATTGCCCAAATGCCACGATCCGTTGTCCCAGTAAAAATCGGAGTGAGGAGCGAGAGAGGTAACCTGGTTGTAGCGGCGTTCCAGGTTGGCCCAGTCGGAAATCAGGAAACAGTCGAAAGCTTCCATGCTCAGCACGGCCGCCACCAGGGAGCGGAGCCCTCCCAGGGAGACCATGGCAAGTTGTTGTTCCAGATAATCGGAAGAGGAAAGCTCTACCGGATTATCCAGCAGCCCCTCCGCCTTCTCCTGTTCCAGAATATGATTCTGCAAAGGCAGGCGAATCATGCCGAAGCCCAGCAGGGCAATGATGAAAATGACGATGGTCTTCAGCATGATTCGCAATTGGTTCGAGTTAATTCATGTTCAGGCGCTTGCGGATGGCCTTGTCCAGAAGTTCCCATTCCGGCACGGAGGCTCCGGCTTGCCGGGCCTTGGAGAGAGGGTCTCCCCAGATAGCTGTGTATTCGACGGGGCGGCCTTCGTTGTAGTCCACGGCGCTGGACGGGATGAAAGCCCCCATGGTTTCCGTACGGGAAAGGTGGAATTCAACCAAATCTTCCGGCAGGGCGTAGCCGCGGGCCCTGGCTGCCTGTACTACTTCTTCCATGATGCGGCGCGCGCGTACGACGTTTTCCGGATTTTGGTAGAGTTCTGCAATGCTGATGCCGCCCAGAGCCAGGCAAAGCCCGTTAAACGGGATGTTCCAGACGAGTTTGTACCACTGGATTTGCTCTGCGGCGTCAAAGGCGCGCGTTTTGATGCCGGCATTGGCAAACAGCTCGGAGAGTTCCCTGGCTTTTTCAGTCCCTTCCGGCGTGGGAATGAAGGGGGCGAATTGGATGTTGCCCCCTTCCAGATGGTTGACATGGCCCGGTTTTTCCCGCATGGCGCAGATGAAGCACAGGCCCACATAGATACGGTCCGCCGGGATGATGCGGGCAATTTCCTCCGCATTTCCCATGCCGTTCTGGAGTGTAACCACAGTTGTGTCCGGCCCCATCAACGGGGGAAGGGCTCTGGAAAATCCGGCGTTTGCCGTGCTTTTCCATGCAACGACAACGAGGTCTACCGGGCCGACTTCCTCCGTGTCCCGGTAAACGTTGATGCGGGGCAGGGAGATATTCCCATGCAGGCTTTTCACCTGAAGGCCGTGTTCTTTCAGATAGCCGTATTCCGAACGTACGATGAAGGATACGTCCTGCCCCGATTCCTGAAGTCTGGCTCCGTAATAGCAACCCAGGGCTCCGGCTCCCAGAATGGCGATTTTCATGGCGTGCGGCGCGGTTGGTGATATTTTTCAGAGCCCCTGGACGTTGCCCTTGTTATCCAGGTAGATGTGCATGGCGTTCGGTGAGACGGGAAGGGCGGGCATGCGCATGATTTCCCCGCAGAGGGCCACCAGGAAGCCGGCCCCGTTGGCGATTTCAAAGTCGCGCACGGTGATGGTGAAGCCGGTGGGACGTCCTCGGAGGCGTCCGTTGTCGGAAAGGGAGTTCTGGGTTTTTGCCATGCAGATGGGAAGGTCCGTCAGGCGGCTGGCTTCAAACTGGGCCAGCTTCTTTTTGGCGGCGGCTGTCAATTCCACACCGTCCGCCCCGTAAATGTTGCGGGCAATGATGTTGAGTTTTTCTTCCACCGGCAGGGCGGATTCATAGAGGGGCTTGAAAGGGGCGGAACTCCTGTCCGCAGCTTCCACAACCATTTGGGCCAGGTCTTTGCCTCCTTCTCCTCCCTGGGAGAAGATATCCGCAATGGCGCAGGGAATACCGCGTTCCGCGCAGTGTTTCACGATAGCGTCCAGTTCTTCCCGGGAGTCGTCAAAGAATTTGTTGACGGCGACCACAACGGGGCGTTTGTAGTGGGCGGCAGCGTCCAGATGTGCATCCAGGTTGGCAAGGCCTTTTTTCAGCGCATCCACGTCCGTGTTTTTCAGATCCGCAAGGGCAGTTCCCCCGTGCATTTTCAGCGCGCGTGCCGTAGCTACGATGACAATGGCCGCCGGATCCAGTCCGGACTGGCGGCATTTGATATCCAGGAATTTCTCTGCACCCAGGTCAAACGCGAATCCGGCTTCCGTGACGGCATAGTCCCCAAAATGCAGGGCCATCCTGGTGGCCAGCACGGAGTTGCAGCCGTGGGCAATGTTGGCAAACGGGCCGCCGTGCAGGAAACAGGGCACTCCTTCCACGGATTGGACCAGATTGGGCATCAGGGCATCTTTCAGCAGGGCCATGACGGAACCGGTAATGCCCAGTTCCCTTGCGAATACGGGCTTGTCATCCGTCGTGAATCCGATCACGATGCGGTTGATGCGTTCTTCCATGTCCTTGTAGGAAGTGGCAAGGCACAGGCACGCCATGATTTCCGAAGCCGGGGTGATATCGAAGCCTGTTTCTCGGGGGAACCCCTGCTTGTTGAGCCCCACGATGATGGAACGCAGGGAACGGTCGTTCATGTCCATGACCCGCTTCCATATGACTTTGCGTTCGTCAATGTTCAGCGTGTGGAAGAACATGGCGTTATCAATGATGGCGCTGATGAGGTTGTGGGCGGATGTAATGGCGTGGAAGTCCCCTGTGAAATGCATGTTGATTTCCTCTGCCGGCGTCAGGGAGCTTTTGCCGCCTCCGGTAGCTCCGCCCTTGCGGCCGAACACCGGTCCCATGGAAGGTTGCCGGAGCGCCAGGCAGACTTTTTTGCCGATGGCCTGCAATCCCTGCGCCAAGCCGATGGAAACGGTGGTTTTGCCTTCTCCTGATGGGGTGGGAGTGATGGCGGATACCAGGATGAGTTTGCCGGGGGCTGCCGGCCTGTCCAATACGTCCAGGGAAATTTTGGCCTTGTTGCGGCCGAAGGGGATGACGTCTTTTTCATCGACGCCCAGCTTGTTGATACAGTCGGAGAATGCAGGTGTAGCCATGCGCACATGATGACGGAAGCCCCCTCTTTTGGCAAGAAGGTTCATGGGCATTCCGGGCCGGATGAATCAATGAGCGGGAAAGGGTCGCCTTCTTCCTGTTCCGCGGCATTCTCCGGATATCTATGCAACTCCGTCCCCCTGGAAATACCCGGTATGGCAGGTTGCGCTAAGACGGGGGTAAGAATCAGGGTTGCTCTTTCTGTTTCCCCTCAACCAGCACGGGACGATAGTGGCCTGTGATGGTGTGGGAAAACAGGAAATCTTCTTCCTGCGTTCCGGCGCCGACATTATGAATGATCAGCGGCGTGCCTTCCTCCGTTTTCCGGTCGGAAACGATGCCAATGTGGGGAATACTATCGGACAGGTTCCATGTAACCAGGTCGCCGGGCTTGTAGTCCGCCGCGTTTTCCGTAATGGGAACGGACCAACCTTTTCTGGCAAAAAAGGTACGAAGATTAGGGACCCTGCGGTGGTCAATGCTGCGGTCCGTCGTTTTCAATCCCCATATTTTAGGGTATTTGGAAAAGTGGGCCTTCATGTCCTCATGCACGGCTTTTTGAAGGTCCAGGCCGAAGGCCCTCATGGCGCGGATGACCACATCCGTGCATACTCCCGTTTCGCGGGGAACGTCTCCGTTGGGGTAGGGAATGGATTGATAGCCTCCGTTGTAGGAAACCGTTACTCCTACCTGTTCACGCGCCCTGGCCGCCAGCGCGGCGTTGTCCGCCATCAGGCATGCAGGGCAGGAAAGAAACAGGAGGATGAGAAGGGCCGCCGGTTTCATAGGGCAGATGGGGAGGGAAACGCGGAAAAATCAGACGAAGCTGGCAAAGCCGATGTCCGGCCGGCGCTGCATGCCGTGAAATTGAATCTTTTTGATTTCGTTGTGGGCACGCTGGCGCGCTTCGGAGAGGGTATCCCCCTGTGCCACGACGGCCAGGACGCGGCCGCCATTGGTTTCATAACAGTTTTTATCCGCATTCCATTTGGTGCCGGCGTGGTAAACGGAAGCATTTGAAATATCGTCCAGTCCCTGAATAGCGTCGCCGGAATGGGAGGTCTCCGGATATCCTTTGGAGGCCAGCACGCAGCAGACGCTCCAGCCGTTTTGGAAGGAAATTTCTTCCGGCGCAAATTCTCCCTTGGCCCCATGCAGGCAGAAGGAAGCCAAGTCTCCGGAGAGCAGGGGCATAACGGCCTGGCATTCCGGATCGCCGAAGCGGCAGTTGTATTCAATTACTTTTGGGCCGTTTGGAGTCAGCATCAGGCCGAAGTACAGAAAACCCCGGTAAGGCAGTCCGTCTTTTTTTAGTCCGGCTACCGTCGGAGCCACGATTTCCTTTTCAATGCGTTCCAGCATTTCCGGCTCCACCAGCCGGCGGGAAGCCACCGCTCCCATGCCGCCCGTGTTGGGGCCAGCATCGCCTTCCTTGAGGCGCTTGTAGTCCCGTGCCGGGCAGAGGATGAGATAATGGTCGTCCACCAGAGCGCCGAAGATGGAGACTTCCGGTCCGGTAAGAAATTCTTCCACCAGCAGCCGTCCTTCACCAAAACGCCTGTCCGTAAATACTTCTTTCAGGAAAGAGTCTGCTTCCTCCTTGCTCATGCAGACGGCTACGCCCTTTCCGGCGGCCAGACCGTCAAATTTCAGCACGGTAGGATAGTTGTTTCCGATGAATTGCCGGGCTTCCTCCAATGTGGCCGCTACGCGCGCCTGCCCGGTAGGGATGCGGTGGCGGAGCAGGAAGTCCTTGGCAAATTCCTTGCTGGCTTCCAGCTGGGCGCTTTCTTTTACCGGCCCCCAGCAGGGGATGCCCGCACGGGAGCAGGCATTGGCCAGGCCTTCATCCTTGACCAGATAGCTTTCCTCCCCGGCAACGCAGAGATCCATTTTATTGGAAACCATCCAGTCGATCAGCGAGGGCAGATCCCTGGCCGGGATGGGGGTAGCCAGACGGTTGATGGCGTCACTTCCCGGGAAACAGTACATTTCCGGAGCGGAGGGAGATTCCTTGAGTGCCTTGACCAGTGCATGTTCACGTCCACCTTTTCCAATAACGGCTATTTTCATACGCCGCCAGTATGCCGGGACGGACTGATTTTGCCAAGCTGAAATGAACGGTGAGGTTTTCCCTTTTGTCCGGTTGTTCCCATGCTTTTCCTCCATTGCCGGGAATGGGGTTGTACCACTTTTTCTTTTCGTGGCACGGCGCAGCCATTCCGTTCGGGGAAGATGATGTAAAAAGGCCGCCTGACCCGGAGGAAAGGCGGCCTGTAAAAGGAAAGGGTGGTATTTGCGTTTAGAACGGGATTTCGTCGTCCATGTCTCCGAAGTCGTTAGACGGTTGATTGGTGGGGGGCATGGGGGGCGGGTTGTAGTTCTGAGCCGGGCGGGATTGTCCGTAGTTGTTGGAACGGGGAGCATTCTGGTACTGCTGGCGCGGAGCACCTCCCATATCGCCTTCACCGCCGCGGGGGAAGAGCTGGATGTTTTCCCCAATCACGCGCAGCTTGGTGCGTTTCTGCCCGGAGGCTTTATCTTCCCAGGAATCCAGTTGAAGGCGTCCTTCCACAAAGACTCCGCGGCCCTTGCTGAGGTAGTTGCCGGCAACTTCCGCCTGGCGGTTCCAAAGGGTGACGTCCACGAAAGTGGTTTCTTCCTGGCGTTCGCTGTTGTCGCCCGCGTAGTAACGGTTGATGGCAAGGCGGATGTCCGTAACGGCGGTTCCTTTGGGAGTGTAGCGCAGTTCGGGATCAGCGGTAAGGTTGCCCATTAAGAAGACTTTGTTGAGATTGGCCATATAGGATGGGTGTTAACGAGGTGTATGGTATATAGGAAAAGGGCCTTGCCGTTTAGGAGGAAGGCATGTGTTTGGTCGCTAGCAAGTATGGGCCTGCACATGGTCTTGTGCAATACTAAATTACGGAATCGTCCTTCATCATGTCTCCTTTCTACATTGCATTCGTCATGGAACCGTGAAAACTTTACCTCCATGAGTTTCAGGCAGCGGCGGAGAAACGGACTGTTCCGGGTTTCCTGGGGCACATGCCTTTTGCTGTCTGTGCTGGCACACCTGTTTTTGCTGGCGGGGAGCTGCCTGGTTCCTGAAGAATGGCTGGCTTCCCCACGTCCGGCTGAAGCGGCGCGGAGGAAAGTGGCTGTAAGCGCGCGCATGGTAAAGAAAGTGGAACCTCAACTGGAGAGCCGGAGACAAGAGCCCGCGGAATATCTGCCTGCCGTCGTGAAGACCAATGAGGAGCAGGAAAGCGCCACCAGGCCGGAAGTGCCCAAATTCCAGAGCAACAGGAACACGCGGGCGGAAGGCGGCCGGAAGG
>UMFP01043615.1_pt1 | contig 51720 bp, 39 predicted proteins | sample 1965031 | NCBI WGS metagenome assembly UMFP01 (sample SAMEA4836048, study PRJEB28245) | human gut metagenome | biome: gut microbiome; material: fecal sample | place: Denmark | collected 2008
TGATGAAAATTTTTGGGTGACACGATGACGAAGTCAGGAAAAAATACACTTTCATTTAGGGCTATGGCTTCTTCAGTCGTTATAACTATAAAACGACCTGGAAATGAAAACTGCTCTATTGCATAAATATATTATTGGAGAAGCTACGGAAACCGAACAGAAAGAAGTGATAGAATGGATTAACGAATCACCTGAACACTTGCACCAATATACGACTCTGCGCAGACTGCATGACCTCACATTATGGAATATAAGTCCCCAAATAGAAGAACATAAAAACCAAAGACATATTCCATGGAGGAAAATAACCGATAAGGTACTGAAAATTGCAGCAATTATAGCACTCCTGTTTTTAGGAAATTATTATTGGTGGAATAAACAAAAAGAGACTGAAACCACACAATCAATCTATGTTCCTGCCGGACAACGAGCAGAATTGACATTAGCCGATGGTACAAAAGTATGGCTCAATTCACAAAGTAAGCTTACATATCCGGGAATATTCAATGATAAATACCGCAGTGTCAGACTTGATGGCGAAGGATATTTCGCTGTAAAAGCTGACAAAGACCATCCTTTCATTGTAAAAACCAAATGTTACGATGTACGGGTGCTGGGTACTGAATTCAATATAACAGCTTATACTTCAGACAACTCTTGGCACACCTCACTACTTACAGGCAGAGTTGAAATAACAGGAAAGAATACCTGCATGGAGTTAACCCCTAACACACAAGCCTATCTGCATGATGGCAAGTTGATAAAACAACCCATTGAAAATAAAGACTACTTCCGTTGGCGTGAAGGGCTTATCTGTTTCAACAATATATCCCTGGAAGATATGATAAAAAAGTTGGAATTATATTATAACATAAAAATCATAGTCAATAACCATCATATTCTTAACAACCACTATACCGGCAAATTCCGCACGGAAGATGGTATAGAACATGTACTACGTGTACTGAAACTGAAGAATCATTTTACCTATACAAAAGATGACACAAACAATATAATAACAATCAATTAACCATCTAATTCAGACAGCCTATGAAGAAAACAAAGAAGGAATAACCATCATTCTCAAAGAAATTTCAAACAAAAACCTAAATTTTAATACCAACAATTATGAATCATAATTTATATCAGGAGTTTAAACATTCATTTCAGATTATGAAGAATGCTTTTCTAGCGTTGTTTCTTTTTGTAGGAACAACGTATGCTACGGAATCATACTCTCAAAATACGCGTGTGACCGTAATTGTCAATCAAGCCTCTACCATTCATGTCCTCAGCGAAATAGAAAAGCAGACCGAGTATTTATTTGTATATGATACCAAGGATATTAACTTAAACCAGCTCGTTAATATACACGCAAAGAACCGTCCTGTTTCTGAAATCCTTGATGAGATGTTCAAGGGAACAGATATCCTATATGCCATGGAAGGGAAAAATATCATGTTAATGAAACATTCAAATAAGAATACACATGATATTGAACAACAGATGAAAGTATTAAAAGGAACGGTTACTGATGTAAAAGGTGAACCTATCATTGGTGCAAACATTAAAGTGGAAGGTACGAATATTGGTACAATCACCAATATGGATGGTCAATTTACACTCAATGTTCCCGAAAATGCAATTCTTCAGATTTCCTATATTGGCTTCATCAGCCAGAATATAAAGGTCGGCACAGACAAAAGCATCACTGTCCAGTTACAAGAAGATTCACAGTCTTTGGATGAAGTGGTGGTGGTGGGATATGGAACTATTCAAAAACGTTCAGTATCTACTTCTATAGGAACAGTTAAAGGGGATGAAATAGCAAATATGCCAACTTCAAATGTTTCACAAAGTTTAGTCGGAATGTCGTCAGGTATAACCATTCAACAAATTAGTGGTGAGCCTGGTGCTGCTCCAGCCATTCGCATTCGCGGTGCAGGTTCTATTAATAGTGGAAATGATCCTTTATATGTTATTGATGGTTACCCGACAACTGATGCAGAATTATTTAATAACATCAATCCAGCTGATATTGCTGATATTCAGATTTTAAAAGATGCTGCCTCCTCTGCTATTTATGGTTCAAAAGCAGGTAATGGTGTCATTATTGTTACTACTAAGCAAGGGCAGAGTGGAAAACCGAAGGTAAACCTTTCCACTCAAGTTGGATGGAGTCAGGCACAAAATTATGTTGACGTATTGGAGGCTGATGATTATTTGGATATGATTATCGAAGCCCGCACTAATAATGGTACAATTGATAATTTTCCACAATTATTGCGCATGCGTGAAACCGGAGACTACGTAAATACAAATTGGCAAGATGCTATCTTCCGTAATGCTTTAAACTATAGAGGTACAGCGACTATCACAGGCGGTAATGAAACAATAAAGTATAATTTCTCGACTAATTATCAAAATGAAGATGGAATCCTGCTAAACTCTTATTATCGCCGTACCGGCATTAAAGGTGGTTTTGAAGCTAAATTATCCTCAATAATAAAAATGGGTGCATCATTTAATATGACTTATAGCAAAAAGCGGATACAACAACCTACTAGAGGTAATACTGAAGACGTGACTGGAGTCATTGCACAAGCTTTATCTATGCCTCCTATTCTTCCTGTTTATCAAGCTAATGGAGACTATACTCAAATAGCTCAACATTATGCCGATTTAGGTTTGAATAATCAATTACGAAATCCGATAGCTAATTTATTAGAAAACCGTAATGACAAATGGACTATCCGTTCTATGGCTAACGCTTATTTGGAAATAAAACCGATAAAAGGCTTAACATTGCGTACATCAATGAACTTTACAACTAATTCAGCAAAACAAGACTATTATCAATCAGCTTATCTGTTAGGAAAAGCTTATACAGGTAATAAATCTACACCAGACATGAATAGTATTGACGGTTACCGTATTTCAGGTTTTGGTTATAACACCTACTGGTCTACTACGGCTACATACGATGCAATATTTAGTGAAAAACATCACCTCAATGCTGTTATTGGTTATGACTTTGAATACAATAGTGATTTTGAAGTACAACAAGACGACCGTACCGATGCAGACAATCCGATTGCCTATAATAATACGTCCATTACAAATGTCAATGGTGCAACTTTATGGAATGGGTCTTCTAAAAACTCTCTTTATGTATTTGATGCTATGTTTGCCCGTGTAGTTTATGATTACAACTATAAATATGTGCTTTCAGGTTCTATTCGTCGTGACCGATCCAGTAAATTTGGTCCTGATAAACGTGCTGGTTGGTTTTACTCAGGTTCGGTTGCTTGGAATATTACAGAAGAAGATTTTATGAAAGACATTGACTGGCTTAATATTGCTAAAATCCGTGCCAGTTATGGTGTTACAGGTAACGATCAGATTGGTAACGATTATGCATGGATTTCATCTATCAGCTCAGACCAAAATGTGATATTTGGTACGACAGCTTTACCAACATATTATCCAAGCGGTTATTCTAATCGTGAATTAGGTTGGGAAAAGAATGAACAATGGGATTTAGGATTTGACATAGGTGTATTCAACCGTTTAAGTTTGGTTATTGATTTATATAAGCGTACCAGTAACATTGTAATGCCAGCCAACATACCCAATTTCAATGGTATAGCAAGTAGTGTATATATGAATGCTGGACAAATAGAGAATAAAGGTATCGAAATACAACTTTCAGCTACTCCATTTAGAGGAGAGTTTAATTGGGAAACAACATTAAGTTGGTCAAAAAACGCCAATAAAATCCTTTCATTAGCCAACAATCAAACACAATTGGCCAATGCCAGTGCTGGTACAAAATGGAGGAACGTTATTCGTAATTATGTGGGTCGTCCGATGGGCGATATGTATATGTTAAAAGTTATAGGTACTTATAATACAGCCGAGGATTTAGCTAAATATCCTACAAATGGAACGCAAGATATCGGTGATTTAATTTTTGAGGATTATGATAAAAACAAAACAGTCAATGTTAATGATTACCAGTTAGTAGGGAATTATCAGCCAGATTTCACCTATGGATGGAATAATACCTTTACATATAAGAATTTTGATTTAAATATAAATATCGACGGACAAGTCGGAGGTAATGTCATTTATGCGGCTGCACGTGCATTTTCGTTAAATCGTTATGATGACAATGTACTGAAAGAATCCGGATTAGGACGTTGGAAATCACCTACAGACCCTGGTAACGGAACTTCCCATAAGGCTGGCACCAATAATTTGGGCAGCAATATCGGACCATCCACCAGATATTTATATGATGCCGATTTCCTACGTATCCGTAATGTCGCCTTAGGATATACTTTTCCTAAAAAAATCTGTAAGTCTATCGGCATTGAAAGCTTACGTGTGAGTGCCAATATTCAAAACCTATGGACATTTGACCGATATCCCGGTTATTCCGTAGAAGCCAATTATGAAGGTAATTCCGCTACCAACAATGGCGTAGACTTCGGAGGATATCCGATATCACGTACTTTTACATTTGGCCTTAATTTCAATTTCTAATTTCTATAACAATATATGAATATGAACACTATCAATAAATTGTTATCACTTGTGATAGCTTCAATCACAATGTCAGGTGTTTCTTCATGTAGTGACGATTTCTTCGACCGCTATCCTACTGATTCTATGCAAATGGAAACATACTTAAAGAATGACACAGAAATCCAAAATGTACTTTTAAATGGATATTATCATTTGCAGGGTATAACCTTGAATTCCATTTATGTTAACAGCATAGCCACAGACGAAGGATATGATTACAAGAAAAACAATGCGGTCAATCATATTAGCCTAAATGAATGTACATGGGATGCTACGTTAAGTATTACAAATGATATATGGGAATATTGTTTCAATATAATTAACCGCTGCAATAATGTTCTGCAACATTTAGAAAACGCTTCTGAATCAAATCATGTCCAGTTTGAAGGAGAAGCAAGATTCTTACGAGCATATGCTTATTTTACTTTAGTTAGACTATTTGGACCTGTACCTATTACAACAGAGCCGATAGACAAATATGCTACTCTTTATAATTACGACAGAAGCAGTACAGACGAGGTTTATACTTTAATTCAAGCAGATTTGGAAATAGCAATTCAAAATCTTCCATATAGTTATACCACTGAAGAAATGCAAGGACGGGCTACTAAGATTGCGGCATATACTATGCAGACGGATGTCTATATGACCTTAAAAGATTTTGTGTCGGCTCAAACATCATTGAAGAATATCATTGATTATGCTAATCAACATAGCGATAAATTGGGACTGGAAGAAGATGTACTTCAAATCTATGCGTCAAATAATCCGATAGGTAAAGAAGTTATATTTGCCGCCCAGTTTAATAATGGTGCAACAGTGGTGGATAACGAATTGATGGGACGTTGTATTCCCGCAGCCACACCTTCTACTCAACCAGCATATATTTACGCAGATGGAACCAATTCCACAATTACTACCTCACAAGGAACTAGCGTAATGCTAATGACATGGGAACTCTTTAATAAATTGAAAGAAAATCCTAATGACCAACGTTTTAATAAACTAACGTATGAAGGAATTTATGCTGAAGAGTTTGTCTCTACAGCTAGCAATGAAGTGAAAGTCACCGCAGAAGGGTATACTTACCTTCCTACGACATTGAAATATTTTGATTTTCAAAATGAGGGGTTGACAAATTGTGTTTCTGGTAATGATAATATAATTTATCGTTATGCTGATGTTCTGTTAATGTATGCTGAGTGCTTGAATAATAATGGTGATACTGATCAAGCGGCTAATTATCTTAATCAAGTAAGAAGTCGTGCCGGTATAGCCAATACAACAGCTACTACACAAGCAGAAATGGATTTAGCTATTGAAAATGAACGTATGCTTGAATTATGTTTTGAAGGTCATAGATGGTATGATTTAGTACGTAGAGACAGAATCACTCCTGTAATGGAAGCACACTATGCTCACCGTACAATAGGATTGAATGCTTCTTTACAGGCCAGTGACAATGGTATGACGGTAAGTGATGTGTCAGCTACAATTGGTACACCCGCGATATGGCAATGGTCTACATCTTCTGCTCCTGTTCTGTTTGGCATTCCTTATGATCAAATTCAACTTTCAAACAATTGGACTCAAAACGAACTATACTAACGTTATACTATTATATGACAATGAAACACTCACTTTTAGCCGGTGGCGTTTGTACCGCCGGCATCTTGCTGACCCAAGTAGGCTGTACCGGAAAGCCAGAGGCGCAAGCCGACACGCAAAGGCCGAACATTATTTTTATTTTGGCGGATGATATGGGATACGGCGACTTGTCTTGCTATGGGAATGAATATGTGCAGACACCCAACATCGACCGGCTGGCTGAAACAGGGACACGCTTCAACCAGTGTTATGCAGGAAGCGGCATCAGTTCGCCTTCCCGTTGCGCCTTGATGACGGGGCGTAATACCGGCAATACCCGTATCCGTGACAATACGTGTACAGCCGGAGGCATTGCCGGAGTCAAAGTCAATCCCAATGGAGACTCTACCATTGTTCGACGGGCTAATCTGCTGCCTCAAGACACTACGATTGCGACGGTGCTGAGTGCGGCGGGTTATCGCACGTGTTTGGTGAACAAATGGCATTTGGACGGCTACGACAAAGGCGCGTCACCCAACCATAGGGGATTCGATGAGTTTTACGGTTGGACCATTTCCACCGTGCATAGCAATGCGCCGTATTATTATCCGTATTACCGCTTCCATGGCGATTCGCTTATCCATATACCTGAGAATGCAGACGGGAAACACGGCATTCATAACAACGACCTGAGTACCAACGATGCCATCGCTTTCATCCGACGTAATCAGGATAATCCGTTCTTCTTGTATTTAGCTTACGATGCGCCTCATGAGCCTTATAACATTGATCAGACGGCTTGGTATGACGGGCAAGAAACATGGATGCCGGATACGAAACGTTATGCTTCGTTAATCACTCACATGGATGCCGCTATCGGACGATTGCTTCACGAACTGGACAGTTTGGGCTTGCGCAAGAATACATTAATCATTTTCGCTTCCGACAACGGGGCAGCCCAGCAAGCTCCCATTAAGGTATTGAATTGCAACGCCGGTTTCAAGGGGCGCAAGGGTATGCTTTACGAAGGCGGCATCCGTGTGCCTTTCATCGTAAACCAGCCCGGTACCGTCCCGATACAAACATTAAATAACATTATCTATTTCCCGGACATGATGCCTACCTTGGCAGCTTTAGCCGGAGGAACAGCTTATTTGCCGCAACAGTTGAACGGAATGGATATCTCCCCCTTGTTTTATGGGCAGCAGGTTGATACCGACAACCGCTTGCTTTATTGGGAATTTCCAGGCAAACAACGTGCAGCCCGTAAAGGGGATTGGAAATGCGTTACCATAAAGCCCAATGCTCCTTTGGAACTTTACAACTTGAGAAAAGACCCGCAGGAGACAACTGATTTAGCCGCTCAATACCCTGAACTAGTGAAAGAATTTGATGCGGAAATGCAAAAGATGCACGTCCCTACCCCTAATTGGCCGCAGCCGGGAGAAACATTCGGAAAAACGGACAAAGTGCTGTTTTAGATTTTTTCAATAGATGGCTTTAGTATAGATTAATTCACATTGTTTTCGAAGAGGGTGCTACGGAATGATGCACCCTCTTTTCCTATACTATGCGCGCTATCAGTTTGTGCATTGGACGAATCAAACCCAGGCATATACACTCTTCTACAACACAAAACTATATGACCTTGCCAACTCAACTATATGTTTTAAAAATGTACAGGATTTCGGTCAATCTCGTCCTTGCCTTGATTCGTTTCAAGCCATAGTGTTCCTTCTGCGTTCCGAACGAACCCTCCATCTAATCCTCGACTTGTATGCCACGAGTACCTCATCCTAGGCTTCTCCGAATAGTACACTTTCACCATCTCAAATGTTATAGGAACTTATAACATTATTCTTTAAACAATTTAAAAGCAACTTCTTATCAGGCATGCAAAATATTTCCGTAATTTTATCACTGGTAATTTATCCCTAACTCACGCATTCATATGAATACATTTGCTCCCTTTGCCCACCCACTGTATGTGATGCTAAAGCCGGTAGGCTCACTGTGCAACCTCGCTTGTAACTATTGTTATTACCTGGAAAAGTCCAAGCTCTATCAAGAATATCCCAAACAGATCATGAGTGATGAGCTATTGGAGAAGTTCATCGAAGAATATATCAATTCACAAACGATGCCACAGATATTGTTTACATGGCATGGTGGTGAAACCTTGATGCGTCCCCTTTCCTTTTATAAACAAGCAATGGAACTCCAGCGCAAATATGCTAAAGGACGAATCATTGACAACTGCATACAGACAAATGCCACCTTGTTAACCGATGAATGGTGTCAATTCTTTCATGACAACAACTGGCTTGTAGGTGTTTCCATAGACGGTCCCCAAGAATTCCATGACGAATATCGTAAAAGCAAACAGGGAAAACCCTCTTTCATAAAAGTCATGAAAGGCATCAACTTGTTGAACAAACACCAAGTGGAATGGAATGCACTGGCTGTCGTCAACGATTTCAATGCGGATTATCCGCTAGAGTTTTATCATTTCTTCAAAAATATAGGCTGCAAATTCATACAGTTCACACCAGTTGTCGAACGTATCTATCAACACAGTGACGGACGACATATTGCAGCTGTCGAAGAAGGGAGTAAGGAGAGTTTGGCAGCATTCTCCATTACAGCCGAACAATGGGGGAACTTTCTTTGTACCATTTTTGATGAATGGGTCCGAGAGGATGTAGGGCAATATTATATTCAACTGTTCGATGCAACTCTTGCCAACTGGGTTGGTGAACAGCCTGGCATCTGTACATTAGCCAAAACATGCGGACATGCCGGAGTGATGGAATTCAATGGAGACGTATATGCATGTGATCATTTCGTTTTCCCAAACTATAAATTGGGCAATATACATTCACAGACACTTGTGGAAATGATGTATAGCGAAAAACAAATCAAATTCGGACAAGCCAAACAAGATGCCTTACCTACCCAATGCAAGAAATGCCCCTATCTGTTCGCTTGTAATGGGGAATGTCCCAAAAATCGTTTCTGCAAAACATCAAATGGAGAACCCGGATTAAATTATCTCTGCAAAGGATATTATCGCTTTTTTGACCATGTTGCTCCTTATATGGATTACATGAAACGAGAATTGATGGCACAAAGAGCACCTGCAAACATCATGGAAGCCATTCGGATAAAAAAGTTTGAACGATAAAGTAAAAATGCAGGCAACGAACCAAATATCACGTATGGGGAATCAAGCCATTTCTTATGAAATCATTATTTTTGTGATCGAAAGTTTGTAACCTATTCCTTTAAAAATTTTTATTTCGTATGGCTCATAACATTATTAGGACTTACAGCTTGATAGCAACGAGTATGGTATCCGCCATGGCAAATGCACAAACCGGAGCGAACAGATTGCCTAATATCGTATTTGTACTGGCAGACGATATGGGCATCGGGGATTTGAACTGCTATTTTAAACAAGACAAGATCCATACTCCTAATATCGATAGCCTTGCCGCACACAGCTTGCAATTCATGCAGCATTATAGTGGTTCGACAGTCAGTGCTCCATCGCGTTGCTGCCTGATGACAGGGAAACATACCGGACATGCTTATGTGAGAGGTAATAAAGATACCCGTACTCCTCAAGGCACATTTGACTTGGCTTTGCCGGAGCAAGAGGTGACGGTTGCCCAGCTGCTGAAACAAAAGGGGTATGCCACTATGTGCGTTGGCAAATGGGGATTGGGTGCCCCTACTTCCAGCGGTAGTCCCGTCAAGAAGGGATTCGATTACTTCTTCGGTTATTTTGGTCAAGCCAATGCTCATCGCTATTATCCACAATATTTGTTTGAAAATGAAAAAAAAGTCCCTTTAAACGGACGTGTGTACAGCCATTGGCTGATTATGAAAAAGGGACTCAACTTTATCCGCAAGCAAAAGGAGGGTCAACCTTATTTTGCCTACTTTGCCATTACACTCCCCCATCCGGATATGGATTATCCGGACATGAGGAATTTTTCCGGAAGATTTAAAGAAACACCTTATTTAAATATCGAAGGGGAGAAAGGATATAAAACCCAGGTTGAACCAGAAGCCGCGTATGCTGCCATGGTGACGGAAGTGGACAAAAGTGTGGGTGACATTATCAACTTGTTGAAAGAACGGGGTGAATGGGAAAATACCGTGTTCATCTTTACATCAGACAACGGTGCACATGGTGAGGGCGGACACAACTGGGATTTCTTTGACAGTAACGGTCCTTTCAGGGGACATAAGCGCGATTTGTATGAGGGTGGAGTCCGCACTCCTTTCCTCGTATCATGGCCTCAATACATTAGCGGATATCAGGAAACGACGCATGTGTCTGCATTTTGGGATTTCCTGCCTACGGTATGTGACATTGCAGGGATAAAAACCCCGGACGACATCGATGGGATATCTTATTTACCGACTCTTTTAGGCAAGGAGACGAAGCAGAAGAAGCATAAATACATTTATTTTGAGTTTTACGAAGGAGGTGGCAAACAGTCTATCTTGAAGGATAATTGGAAATTGGTAAGATTAAATCTATTGAATCCTGACAAGTTGAAAGAAGAATTGTATTATCTTCCGGACGATATTGGCGAGACCAACGATCTATCCGCTCAACATCCGGAGAAGGTATCTAAACTGAGAAATTTACTAAAAGAAGTGCGTACTGACAGTGATATATTCAGGTGGAAATAACAGATCTTGCACAAACAGCCCTGGTTACTGACCTGAGTATCAAGCCACAGGAACTATTCAACATAAGAATACATACAACAATCGAGTAGGAGGAAAACGAAGTAGTTTTCTTCCTACTTTCGTTTTCCGACCTCTCACACCACCGTACGTGCCGTTCGGCATACGGCGGTTCCTTAGTGCTGATGCAATTTGACATATAAGTCCACAAGGCAGGGGTAGCCTTGAAGTTTTAGCCTCTCGTTATTCATGGCTCGGCATAGTATCGGACTTCCTGCCGTGTTCCAATACCCACCACGGGTATTAGCCCATTGCCAAGCCCGCCACCTGTCTATGCCACATCTCATGAGATTCTTAAACCTTGCGCCAACCTTCTTCCAACTCTTCCAGACATAGCTCCGTATTCTACGACGAAGCCACTCATCTGTAGTTTGAAGGATGTTCCGCATGTCTGCCAATTTAAAATAGTTCATCCAACCATGGATGAATTGGTTCAGTTTGCCTTTCAGTTTTGCATACCCCCAACCGTTATTTCTTGAGGTCAGCTCTTTCAATTTCGCTTTCATCTTAGTGAACGATTTCGGGTGCAAACGCAGACGGCACTTACCGTTAATCACATAGAAGGAGTAACCCAAATACTTCGCCCTGCCCACATATGACACTTCTGTCTTGTCACGGTTCACTGTAAGGTGAAGACGTGATTCAATAAAAGTGGCAATACTCTCACGAACGCGTTCCGCTGCACGCTTGCTACGGACCAGTATCATGCAGTCGTCCTCATAGCGGACAAACTTGTGCCCCTGCGGGCAAGCTCCTTGTCGAGTTCGTTAAGCATAATGTTTGCCAACAAAGGACTTAAAGGACCGCCTTGGGGAACACCTTCCACACTTTCCTCGTAGCTGCGTCTGACCATGACTCCTGCCGTAAGGTATTTATGGACAAGCGATATCACACGTCCGTCACGTATGGTGCGGGACAGTATCCTTATCAGCATACTGTGGTTTACCGTGTCGAAGAAGCGTTCCAGGTCAAGGCACACGCAGTATTTATAACCTTGGGTGATATATTCCTGCGCTCTCTTCAGGGCCTTGTGGCAGCTTCGGTGAGGGCGGAAGCCAAAGCTGTTGTCGCTGAACTGGCGTTCATATATAGGACTCAGGATTTGGCTGACGGCTTGTTGGATTACTCTGTCCACCACCGTCGGGATACCAAGCGGACGTTTCCTGCCGTTATCCTTCGGTATTTCTACACGGAGGACGGGATTCGGGCGGTATCTGCCCGATTTCAAGGATTCCATGAGTTCATCTTTGTGCTCTTTCAGATAGCCGCCCAATTCCTCGGTTGACAATCCGTCTACTCCACCACTGCCGTGATTGCGCTTAACCTGTAGGTATGCACGGTTAAGGTTGTCCGGCGAGAGGACGAACTCCAACAGGTTTCCCCGTTCAAATTGCACTTCCTTGAGGTTGTTTTCAGTCATGTCCATGAAGGTCTGCACCCCCTCATAGCTTTCGCATTCCGTGCTATCATTTTGAGGGCGGCTATCGCTTGACATCGGTATTTTCTGCATTCGTCCCTTCATGGAGTGACTTTCATTTACTGCTCAATTGACTAATGGTTCAGCCCTTCACCGAGTTGAGTAGAAAAAAAATATCGGGTACTATGGCCTCGGCTGACTTCTCATGGCAAGCTTTACTCCATGCTTCGGAAGTTCATCCTCCACACGTCCATGAGACCTCCCCAGTTAAGGACATCCTCTTTCCATCTTATACCTGCTTGATTTACTTAGGGCATTTCCGTATAGCTATCGGACTTTGATTTGTATAGTAATCTCATCCATACCCACCAGCCTTATATCAAGTTTCTGTACGTCAGGCCAGATGTTTGCCGCCGGCTTCCTTCAGATTCCACTTCGCAATGGACACCCTTGCCCTTGGCTATACACTTCCCGCTATCGGGCGTGTTACGGACTTGCACCGATTAGAGAATGTTCGTGCTGGGCGAACTACAAAAACTCCCGGACTTCTCGCAAGCCCGGGAGTTCTCCTTAATCATTTCAAATCTCTCAAATTCTAGTAAATTCTTACTTCACTACGTGAAAATTGACAAGTAACTAAAAATGTTGTAAATCCCTATGCACAACATTCAAGCACTTGATTAAAAATCGAAATCTTTTTACCTTTTACTACCTATTGAACTTGCTCTTCGCAGAGCGTCTTTTGTTCGTTTGTTATCCTTATAACCTTTAATCACGATGCAAAGATAAGGGCATTTGGAATTATCAACAAGCGAAAACATGCTTTTCAACATAAAAAGCCCGTTTTATTGACCTACATCAAGCAAAGAGACCTAAAAGACCGTTTTCGAACACGGAAATTGTACCTGATTTTTAAATATCCTTACATTCAGCAGCTCCTGCATATCTGTCATTTCGTACAGACAGACCTGCACGGTGGGTGAGGATGCGTCCGCCTGACAACGGACAAACAGGGAGGAAAAGGGAGAGAAATGCCACAGAAGTAGCCATTTAGATTATTTCCGGGGGAGAGAAACTTCATTCTTCGCCCGAAACATCTATCTTTGCACATTATTAGTAAAGAAGGGGCGGAATCGTCGGCTGACGGCAACGCTTCCGCTGAACAAGAACGTAACACCAAAACAAATACATCGCAATGGAATACAATTTCAGAGAGATTGAGAAGAAATGGCACCAACGGTGGGTCGAACGACAGACTTACCGCGTGACAGAAGACTCCACAAAGAAGAAATTCTACGTCCTCAACATGTTTCCCTATCCTTCGGGAGCGGGACTGCATGTGGGACACCCACTCGGCTACATCGCTTCGGACATCTACGCACGCTACAAACGCCTGCAGGGCTTCAACGTGCTCAACCCCATGGGCTATGATGCCTACGGACTGCCTGCCGAGCAATATGCCATACAGACGGGACAGCACCCCGCCATCACCACGGTGAACAACATTAACCGTTACCGCGAGCAGCTCGACAAAATCGGCTTCTCCTTCGACTGGAGCCGCGAGGTGCGCACCTGCGACCCGTCGTACTACCACTGGACGCAGTGGGCGTTCCAACGGATGTTCGAAAGCTACTACGACAACCGGCTCAACCGCGCCTGCCCCGTCAGCGAACTGGTGAAGGCGTTCGAGACTGCCGGAACCGAGGGCGTGGACGCCGCATGCAGCGAGGAGCTGAGTTTCTCAGCCGACGAATGGAGAGCCATGGACGAGCGTCAGCAACAGGAGACGCTGATGAACTACCGCATCGCCTACCTCGGCGAGACGATGGTCAACTGGTGCCCGCAGCTGGGAACGGTGCTTGCCAACGACGAAGTGGTCGACGGCGTGTCGGAACGTGGCGGATACCCCGTGGTGCAGAAGAAGATGCGCCAGTGGTGCCTCCGCGTGTCAGCCTATGCACAGCGTCTGCTGGAAGGACTGGACACCCTCGACTGGACCGACTCGCTCAAGGAGACGCAACGCAACTGGATCGGACGTTCCGAGGGTACGGAGATGCGCTTCCGCATCAAGGACAGCGAGGTGGAATTCACCATCTTCACCACGCGTGCCGACACCATCTTCGGTGTGACGTTCATGGTGCTCGCTCCTGAAAGCGAACTGGTGCCGCAGGTGACCACCGACAGCCAACGTGCCGAGGTAGAGGCTTACCTGGAGGCAACCAAGAAGCGTACCGAGCGCGAACGCATCGCCGACCGCCGCGTGACGGGTGTGTTCTCGGGCTCGTATGCCGTCAACCCGATGACGGGCGAAGCCATCCCCGTGTGGATAAGCGACTACGTACTTGCCGGATACGGTACGGGAGCCATCATGGCAGTGCCTGCGCACGACAGCCGCGACTATGCCTTTGCCAAGCACTTCGGGTTGGAAATCCGTCCGCTGATCGAAGGCTGCGACGTCAGTGAAGAGAGCTTCGACGCCAAGGAGGGCATCATGACCAACTCGCCGCGCGAGGGAGCTACGGGAGGATGCGGACTGGTGCTCAACGGACTGACGGTGAAAGAAGCTATCGCACGCACGAAGGAGTACGTGAAGGAGCACAACCTGGGACGTGTGAAGGTGAACTACCGTCTGCGCGACGCCATCTTCAGCCGCCAACGCTACTGGGGGGAGCCTTTCCCCGTATACTACAAGGACGGGATGCCCTACATGATCGACGAGGATTGCCTTCCGCTGGAACTGCCCGAGGTGGCGAAGTTTCTCCCCACGGAGACGGGTGAGCCGCCGTTGGGCCACGCCACGCGCTGGGCTTGGGATACGGTGAACCGCTGCGTCACCGAGAACAGCCGCATTGACAATGTGACGGTCTTCCCCATTGAACTGAATACCATGCCGGGCTTTGCAGGCTCGTCCGCCTACTACCTGCGCTACATGGACCCGCACAACGACCACGAACTGGTGTCTCGTCAGGCGGACGCCTACTGGCAGAACGTAGACCTCTACGTAGGCGGAACGGAGCACGCCACGGGGCACCTCATCTACTCGCGCTTCTGGAACAAGTTCCTCTTCGACCTCGGCGTGAGCGTGAAGGAAGAGCCGTTCCAGAAACTCGTCAACCAAGGCATGATTCAGGGACGGAGCAACTTCGTCTACCGCATCAAGGATACCAACACCTTCGTCTCCCTGGGACTGAAGGACCAATACGACGTCACCCCCATCCACGTGGACGTGAACATCGTCTCGGGCGACGTGCTCGACCTGGAAGCCTTCAAGGCCTGGCGTCCGGAATACGCCACGGCAGAGTTCATCCTCGAAGATGGCAAGTACGTCTGCGGATGGGCTGTGGAGAAGATGAGCAAGTCGATGTACAACGTGGTGAACCCCGACATGATTGTCGAGAAATACGGTGCCGACACGCTGCGCATGTATGAGATGTTCCTCGGTCCCGTGGAGCAGTCGAAGCCCTGGGACACGAACGGCATCGACGGTGTACACCGCTTCCTGAAGAAGCTCTGGTCGCTCTTCTACAGCCGCAAGGACGAGTTCCTGCCGACAGACGGCGAACCGACGCGCGACGAACTGAAGTCCATCCACAAGCTCATCAAGAAGGTGACGGTCGACATAGAGAACTTCTCCTACAACACCTCGGTGAGCGCGTTCATGATTTGCGTCAACGAGCTGAGCCAGCTGAAGTGCAACAAGCGGGCTGTCCTGTCCGACCTCGTGGTGCTGCTTGCCCCCTTCGCACCCCACCTCTGCGAGGAGCTGTGGGAGGCTCTGGGACACACGACGAGCGTCTGCGACGCACAGTGGCCCGTCTGCAACGAGGAATACCTGAAGGAGGATGTGGTGAGGTACACCGTGTCGTTCAACGGCAAGGCACGCTTCACGCTCGACTTCCCTGCCGACGCCGACAATGCCACCATCGAACAGACGGTGCGCGAGCATGAGGCTTCGCAGAAGTACCTGGAGGGAAAGACCGTCCGGAAGGTCATCATCGTACCGAAGAAAATCATCAATATGGTACTCGGGTAAAGACCTGGCAAGGGAAACAGACCCGACGTCTTCTGCAACAACCATCTTTAAACATCAAGTATAGTATGAACAAATTCAAACCAATTCGCATCACCAACATGTGGACAGAGATGAAGGACTATCTGTTCATCACACTGGGGTTGATTCTCTACTCCTTCGGGTGGGCGGGATTCCTCATCCCCAACAAGATCACTACGGGTGGCGTGACGGGTATCTCCGCCATCGTGTACTATGCGACGGACATCCCCATCCAGAACACGTACGTGCTCATCAACATTGTCCTGCTCATCTTTGCCCTGAAGATACTGGGGTGGAAGTTCTGTGTGAAGACCATCTACGGCATAGCCGTGCTCTACGTGCTGCTGTGGTTCTTCCAGCGCATCATTGTCGACGACCAGGGACAGGCTCTCTCGCTCGTGGGCGACGAACCCTTCATGGCGTGCATCATCGGTGCCGCGCTCTGCGGTATCGGACTAGGCATGGCGTTTACCCACAACGGCAGTACGGGCGGAACGGATATCATCGCCGCCATTGTGACCAAGTACCGCGACGTGACCTTCGGACGCATGACGATGCTCTGCGACATCTGCATCATCTCTTCCTCCTCGTTCATTCCCGGCTACACCATCGAGAAGATGGCATTCGGTTACTGTACGCTCGTCATCATCGGGCTCTGCATCGACTACGTGGTCAACAACGCCCGCCAGTCTGTGCAGTTCCTCATCTTCTCCAAGGAGTATGAGAAGATATCCGACGCCATCGTCTTCCAGGCACACCGCGGCGTGACGCTGCTTGACGGTACCGGCTGGTACAGCAAGAACGGTGTCAAGGTCATCGTCGTACTGGCGAAGAAACGCGAGTCGACCAACATCTTCCGCCTGGTCAAGGCGATAGACCCGAACGCCTTCATCTCCCAGAGTGCCGTCATCGGCGTGTTCGGCGAGGGCTTCGACAAGATAAAAGTGAAATAACCTGCTTTCAATGACTTCATACTGTACATACTAAACCTGTATTCTGACAGCCGCAGCTCCCTGCCTTGGGGGTCTGCGGCTTTTTGTTCAACCAGACACACCCATCATGGAAAAGAAACTTGTATTTGCCACCAACAATGCCCACAAGCTGGAAGAGGTGTCCGCGATGCTCGGCACGTCGGTCAGCCTGATGAGCCTGAACGATATAGGTTGCCACACCGACATCCCCGAAACGGGAACCACCCTCGAAGAGAACGCCCTCATCAAGGCGCGCTACATCCACGAACACTACGGCATGAACTGCTTTGCCGACGACACCGGACTGGAAGTAGCCGCACTCGACGGCGAACCGGGCGTCTATTCGGCACGCTATGCCGGCGGAGCAGGACACGACTCCGTGGCGAACATGAAGAAGCTCCTTGCCCGCATGGAAGGGGTGACCGACCGACGCGCCCGTTTCCGCACCGTCATCGCCCTCATCCTCGACGGGGAGGTACATGAGTTCGAAGGCATCGTCCGCGGAACCATCGCCACGGAACCACACGGCGACGGAGGCTTCGGCTACGACCCGGTCTTCATCCCCGAAGGCTACGACCGCACCTTTGCCGAACTGGGCGACGTGAAGAACCACATCAGCCACCGTGCACGTGCCGTGGAGCGTCTGGTGGAGTTCCTGCGGAGGGGCTGACGACTCCATCCAGCGTCCGTCCTTATCGACATTCCCTGTCAGCAAACCTGTTCACAGCACACGGACGATAGCTATTGAAAAGCTGTCTGTCAATCCTTTGTCGGCTGTTGAAAGTCTTGTAGACAGTTGTTGATAAACGGAAGTATCCTTCCTCCCGACACTAAATGGACGTACCCCGTCGTGCGTCCCCCTATCCATAAACCCACGGGACGGTCCGTCCGGGTCGCCCCGACAAACACAAACTTATCATGATGTTGAAAGAAAAAATCAACCGGTTACGTAAAGAGAAGAATGCCGTCATCCTGGCACACTACTACCAGGAAGGCGAGATCCAGGACCTTGCCGACTTCGTGGGCGACAGCCTTGCCCTCGCACAGTGGGCATCTCGTTGCGATGCCGATATCCTCGTGATGTGCGGCGTACACTTCATGGGCGAGACAGCCAAAATCCTTTGTCCCGACAAGAAAGTGCTTGTCCCCGACCTGGCAGCAGGCTGTTCGCTCGCCGACAGTTGTCCTGCCGACCGCTTTGCCGAGTTCGTACACGAACATCCGGACCACACGGTCATCTCCTATGTCAACACCTCCGCTGCCGTCAAGGCACTCACTGACGTAGTCGTGACCTCAAGCAACGCGCGTCAGATTGTGGAAAGCTTTCCGCAGGACACGCCCATCATCTTCGGTCCCGACCGGAACCTGGGCAACTACATCAACGCCGTCACAGGGCGCCAAATGCTGCTCTGGGACGGTGCCTGCCACGTGCACGAACAGTTCTCCGTGGAGCGCATCGTGGAGCTGAAGGCAACTTATCCCGATGCCGAGGTCCTCGCCCATCCCGAGTGCAAGGGTGCCGTCCTCAAGCTGGCGGACGTCGTCGGCTCCACGGCAGCCCTGCTGCGCCACGCCGTGAAGAGCGACCGTCGGCAATTCATCGTCGCCACCGAGTCCGGCATCCTGCATGAGATGCGCAAGCAGTGCCCCGACAAGGAGTTCATCCCCGCCCCTCCGAACGCCGGGACCTGTGCCTGCAACGAGTGCAACTTCATGCGGCTGAACACGCTCGAGAAGCTCTATGCCTGCCTGCGCGACGAGTCCCCCGCCATCGAGGTGTCTCCCGACATTGCCGCCCGTGCCCTCCTCCCCATCGAGCGCATGCTGGACATCTCCGCCCGCCTCGGGCTTTGACCCCACCCTTCCCCCTCTCTGCTCCACGGACGCTGCCACCCCGACCGGGTGCTCCCTCCGTGGAGCTTTGTTTTCCACTCTCCCGTTATCGACATAACATCTTATTATTATTTTTTATTCTTTCATTGAAGAAGAAATATGATGATAATGATGAAGTGTTGATAGTGTCGGAAGAAAGTGAGCCTTTTACTTGCACAGGAAGTTATAAGCATCCGGTACGAGGTTATGAAGAGTTTATCGACACTGTATAAATGGTGAAAGAACTTGATACTGAGCTACTGTCCTTCCCTTATTGACAAAGCGTCGATAACTCGGATTGTCAATAAGTTTTAGGCTGTCGGCAGCCGTCAGGTGTGTGAAAAGGCTGTTGAAACATGTGTTGCAACTTCTGCCGGAAATAGTTGCTCATTCCGTTTCCGTGCCGGTATAGACATTCCGCCGAGAACTCCAACATTTTTCTCCCCCATTGTGTGCACATTATTTCGACAGGGTTTGAACACGCTTTTGACAGGTTATCGACAGGAGGACGGGAGCTTCAGGTCCGTCAGTCAATTCTTTGCAGTCCATCCTTTCTTATTGCCGGAATAGATGTTACTTTTGCATCAGATAAACAAATCATCCTTCATGAGAAAGCTGAAGATAACCGAGATGAACCGTCTGACGGTGGACGAGTTCAAGGAGTCCGAGAAGATGCCGTTGGTAGTCGTACTCGATGACGTGCGCAGCCTGCACAATGTCGGTTCGGTGTTCCGCACGTCGGACGCGTTCCGTGTGGAAGGCATCTGCCTGTGCGGCATCACGGCAACCCCTCCCCAGCCGGAGATACACAAGACCGCGCTGGGAGCAGAAGACAGTGTGGCATGGACCTATTATAAAGATACGCTGGAGGTTGTCTCCCGGCTGAAGCAGGACGGCTATACGGTCCTTGCCGTGGAGCAGGCGGAAGGCAGTACGATGCTCGACCGCTGGTCTCCCGAGCCGGACGGACGTTATGCCGTGGTGCTGGGCAACGAGGTGAAGGGCGTCCGTCAGGAGGTAGTAGACTCCTGCGACGGCTGCCTGGAGATACCCCAGTACGGGACGAAGCACTCGCTCAATGTGTCCGTCACGGCAGGCATCATCATCTGGGAGTTCGCCAGGAAGCTGCTCATCGGCTGACGTATATCAACAAACTGTTTATAACCTTATGGTAACAATCGCTGAAAAGATGGCTTTCATCCTCCTCCTGTCCTGCGCGATTCCGGCAGCAGCACAGAAGAGGAACGTTCCTCCCCCGGCGCGGCTTACCGTCAGCCGGACGGTGTACGAGGGCGACAGCATCACACGCGTGGACTTCTATCCGCTGCGTGTCTATCCGCCCCTGACGTTCAAAAGCCGACGGAGCGAGCGGGCATACTATAAACTCGTCCGCGACGTGAAGCGCACGTTGCCTCTGGCACGGATGATTAACCAGATACTGATAGAGACCTACGAATACATGCAGACGCTGCCCGAGGGAAAGGCACGCGAAGAACACATCAAGCGGGTGGAGAAAGGATTGAAGGAACAATACACCCCCATGATGAAAAAGCTCACCTTCTCCCAGGGAAAACTGCTCATCAAACTGGTCGACCGGGAGTGCAACCAGACGAGCTATGAACTCGTGAAAGCCTTTGTCGGTCCCTTCCGTGCAGGCTTCTACCAGACCTTTGCCTCCATGTTCGGCGCGAGCCTGAAGAAGGAATATGACCCCGACGCAGACGATGCGCTGACCGAGCGCGTCATCCTCATGGTGGAGAGCGGACAGCTCTGACCTGCCGGAAAGTGCGCCCGCACTTGAAATTCAGCCCTGAAACTTTTGCTATCTTACGGACTAAGGCTAACTTTGAACAGTGCTTGGTCGACATGGACACACGGTGACGTTCATAACCGGGCATGACGTTGCCAATCCGGATACTTCCGCTTTAACCTAATCCTCATGAATAGAGAGCTTTCAGTCCTATTTGCACTTCCGTCCGCCTTTCTGTTGAAAGGCTTGTTGATAAGTGTGCTGTTGCTGTCAACGCCTGTTGATAAGCTGTGCGCACAGACCATGAAGTGGGAGGACTTCCTCGAACGGCTGACGGTGGACGAAGAGACGTCCGCAGACCAATGGGACGAACTTGCCGAACTCCATGCACACCCGTTCAATCTCAACACGGCGACACGGGAACAGCTCGAACAGCTCCCCTTTCTTTCTCCGGTTCAAATCAGCCATATCCTGACTTACCTTCATACGTACGGTCCCCTGAGGGACTTCTCCGAGCTGCAGCTGGTCGCAGGCGTGGACTATGAGACACGTGCCATGCTGTCGCTGTTTGTCGTCTGCCGTCCGGTGGAAGAGAAAGGTGCCGTCCCCTTCCCCTGGCGCGAGGTGTTGCGACACGGACGACAGGAAGCAGTGGCACGTGTCGATATCCCCTTCTACTACCGCAAAGGCTATTACACCTATCCGCCCGAGGTGCTGCAACGCTATCCGAACCGGCGTTATCTGGGCAGCCGGTTCTACCACTCCCTGCGCTACCGTCTGGCGTCCGGTGAACGGCTGACGGCAGGGTTCACCCTGGAGAATGATGCCGGGGAACCCTTCTTCGCGGCAGGCAACAAAGGCTATGATTATGCTTCCGCCTATGTGCTCCTGCATGATGTCGGTCCCTTGCACACGGTGGCGCTGGGCGACTACCGCCTGCGTTTCGGGCAGGGGCTGGTCGTAAACACACGCTTCGCGTCGGGAAAACAGACCGTCATGGACGGAGCAGGCAGCCGCGGCGAAGGCATCACCCGGCATGCCTCGACCAGCGAGCAGGATTACTTGCGCGGATTAGCGGTCGACTGGCAGAAGGGGGGATGGGGACTGGCCGCCTTCTACTCGTTCCGTCGTCAGGATGCCACCCTGAAGCATGGGTTCATAACTGCGTTGAAAACTGACGGACTCCACCGTACGCGTTCCGAGATGGAGAAGAAACATGACGTGCATAATCAGCTGACAGGAATCCATTTATCATACGACGCTGTCCGTTGGCACATCGGACTGACAGGTGTTTATACCGTTTTCGACAAGGTGTTGAAACCACAGTTCTACTACCAGCAGCATGACCCTCGCGGGCGGCAGTTCGCAGCCGTCGGTGCCGACTACCGGCTGGACCTGCACCGCTGGTCGTTCGCGGGAGAGACGGCAGTGAGCGGGAATGGAGCGGTGGCGGCACTCCACACGTTGGCTTACCGTCCGCTGACGGCACTCCACCTGCTCCTGCTCCACAGACACTATGCGAAGGACTATGAGGGCATCTTTGCACGTTCGTTCGGCGAAGGGAACCAGGTGCGCAATGAAGACGGGTTGTACGCTGGGTTGGAGTGGCTGCCGGGAAGAGACCTGAAACTGACGGCATACACCGACTGGTTCCGCTTTCCGGCTCCGCGCTACCGGGTCTCCTTCCCACGCAGCAAGGGCACGGAAGCCTTCGTGCAACTCGTCGGGAAGTGTGGGAAGAAGAGCGACTGGCTGTTGCGCTATCGCTACAAGCAGCGTGAACGGGATGTCCTGGCGGACCGGAAGGAATCAGCGGAAGGACCGGTTACCGTCCGTCGGCATACGGGCAAGGGACAATGGCGGTGGCAGGCAACGTCGGCGTGCCTGTTGAAAACGACGCTGGACTATGTTCAAAACGGGGCGTCGGACAAGGGAAATGAACAGGGCTATCAGCTGACACAGGCAATCGACCTGAAGCCTTCTGCCGGAGAATGGGAGTGCGAGGCAGGTGGAGGCTATTTTCATACAGACGGTTATGATACAAGGATTTATGCCTACGAACGCGGCTTGCTCTACACCTACTCGTTTCCTGCATACGAGGGAGAGGGTGTCCACGGATACCTGTGGGGAAGGTACGATATCAACAGTTTGTTGACAGTCATTGTCAAGTATGTTTATACCGGCTATTTTGACCGCGACCGCATCGGTTCCGGAACGCAGGAAATCGAGGGGAGGAACAAGCAGGACCTGTATGTCCAACTGAAGGTGACGTTTTAAGTATTATGAACTTTAAATATCGATTCAACATGAAACAGTTTTTAGTGACGGGAGTCCTCATCGCTCCCGAGAAAATCAACGATGAGTTGCTTCAGACCCACATGGCATACACGCAGCAGTGGATGGATGCCGGACGCATCGTGATGAGTGCGCTCTATGCCGACATGACGGGCGTGGTGAACATTGTCTTTGCGGATACGCAGGAGGAAGTCGAGGCTTTCTACGAGAACGAGCCTTTCCATCGTGCCGGAGCGCAGGACTATGTCGTCCGGGAAATCAATATCCACTACGGAAGGTTCTGAGGCTCGAACTTGAGGTACGGCGGATGTAGGCATTTCCTTGGTTTTATCCCGGGAAATGCCTATTTTTGTATCCCTTTCCGCAGCAATCCGCCTGCAAAACTCCCCCTTCACCCCTCTTTTTCCCATCATCAGACTACCGTCTTGCTCATCTCGTCACAAGGAGATGCGCTTCCCCCTGTCTCCCTTTTCAGCAATCCGTTGTCACTCCGTGCGTAAGCCCTGTTTTTGGCATGCTCATCTCGCCGCGTCGTCTTGCTCAAAGTGTCACTACCGTCTTGCTCATCTCGGCAAAAGGAGATGCGCAAGGCGTCGGTGCGGGGTTGAGGAAGGTGTTGGTGAGAGGATGAGGAAGGAAGAAAAGGGAGAAAGGGAAGGTGGTTCTTCGAATCAGTATGCAGGGGTTGTAGTCTGTTTAGGGTAAATACGCATTTTCCCTCCCTCCTCTGCACGACTTTTCCTGAAAAAGCCGTTTCTTTGTTCCGCGAACTTAATAAACTGATGCTACTATGTCAACCATTATCTATCCTGCTCCCATCTTCGGACCGGTACACAGCCGCAGGTTGGGAGTCTCACTGGGCATCAACCTGATGCCTGCCGACGGCAAAGTGTGCACGTTCGACTGTGTGTATTGTGAGTGTGGATTCAATGCCGACTTCCGTCCGCGTCAGCGAAGACCGAAACGGGAGGAAGTGAGGGAGGCGCTCGAAGCCCGTCTGCAGGACATGCAGGCGAACGGACCGGCACCCGATGTGCTGACCTTTGCCGGGAACGGAGAGCCGACCGCCCATCCGCATTTCTCTGAAATCATTGACGACACGCTGGCGCTGCGCGACCGTTACTTCCCGAAAGCGAAGGTGAGCGTGCTCAGTAACTCAACCATGCTCTTCCGTCCCGAAGTGGTGGAGGCACTCAAACGTATCGACAACAACATCCTCAAGCTCGACACCGTCGACCCTGAATACATCCGCCGGGTGGACCGGCCGACGGGAGCCTATGATGTGAACGAAATCATCAGCCGGATGAAGGCGTTCGAGGGGCAGCTCATCATCCAGACCATGTTCTTGAAGGGCACGCACGACGGACTTTCGGTGGACAACACGACGGACCACTACGTCCTCCCCTGGCTCGATGCCGTGCGCGACATTGCTCCCCGTCAGGTGATGATTTACACCATCGACCGGGAGACACCCGACCAGAACCTGCAGAAGGCAACTCCCGAGGAGCTGGACCGCATAGCCGCCCTCGTCCGGGAAGCAGGCATGGAGGTCTCCGTCTCCTATTGAGCACCCGGCAGGCATTTGCCTGCAAGTACGGAGAGCCAAGCTACTTGCACGGACGGACCGGATTCCCGCCTTCCGGCGTCCGTTGACCAACAAACGAAAAGCCCCATCTTCACAGACAGGGCTTTTCTACTTTTTGAACTTTTGTCATACAAACGTAAGAGGCATCTTACGTATTATTTCAAGTCTTTCCCCCTTTTCACTCCGCCAGGGGGTCGAACGTACCGTCAGCACCGCCACGGTTGATGTCGGTCCAGCCGACGGTCTGTTCCAGTGTCGTGTTGTTCTGCATCATGTTCTGCTTGAAGCCGATGAAGTAACAGTTGGGCTTGAAGCGGATGACGTTCTCCACGGAGTTGCCGTCGGCGTTGTAGTCCTTGCGCGTCAGCTGGTTGTTGCGGTAGAAGTTCACCAGCGAGAGGACGTTCTTGTCGGTCAGTTCCTTCACCGGTTCGGCAGCGTTGCCTGTCAGCTCTGCCGTCAGTCCGGCACGGGTCAGGTTGATGGCAGACGGACGCAGGGTGTAGAGCGGGTCCGAGCCGTTCTTTTCCTCGGCAGTGAATTTCGCCGTGTAGACCTCGATGGTGTGGCGGCGTGTGCCGTTGAGCGGAGCCACGCCCAGATACTGGCAGGTGTTCCCGCCGAAGCCCGTGAGCTTCCACGATGCCTTCAGGGCCTCCTGACCCTGACCGCCGTCCCAGAGCATCCAGCGGCGCATGTCGTCAAAGCGTTTGCCCTCGTAGGCAAGTTCCAGCTGACGTTCGTAGAGGATGGCTGAGAACAGACGGGCACGGTCGCTCCGGATGGAGGCATCGAGTCCGTAATCCTTCGCTGCCAGCTCTGACGGATAGACACGCGAGCGGATGCGCTTCAACGCCTCGTAGGCTTCGTTCATGTGTCCGGCGTCGCCCGTACCGCATGCAGCCTCGGCAAGGTTGAGCAGCACCTCGGCATAGCGTATCTCCATGTAGGGAGCGGCAGACTGCTTGAAGCCGGACGGGGCGCCGTTGGACGCTGCCTGGATGTTGAAGGTGTAGAGCGGCGTCTCGTTCACATCGAGGTCGTCGCTGCGCTTGTTGACATACACGCCGGTATGTGAGCCGGCAAGTCCGTCGGCGGTAAAGCCGCTCTTGCCGGGGTTCTGCTCGTTGCTCTCGTCCTCGTACCAGGCATAGTTCCACAAGGCATAGTCCTCACCGTTGTACGGATAGTTGAACACCTGTCCGTTGTTCCCGGCAGGTTTGCTGTTGGCGGACGGGTTGCCCGTGAAGCGCCAGCGTACGCCCGGGAAGGCGAAGGTGCGGTAGAAACGCGGGTCGCGGTTGAGGAAGAAGCACTGCTTGTCGTACGTGTAGGCCGACTCGCCTGCGCGCTTGCCGTCTGCCATGGGGAAGAGGTCGACGATTTCGGACGTCGGTGTCAGTCCTCCGCCGCCCATGGCGTTCTTCGGACGGACGGTGTGTTCCCAGTTGTTGTATTTATGGTAGTCGGATGCCTCGACCCACGGAATCTTGTTGTACAGGGTGACGAAGACCGCTTCGGACTTCGAGCCGTCAGAGCCGGTGTAGTTGACGAACATCTTGCCCCAGTTCGTGGCGTTCACGCCGGGGTTTCCCTCGTAGGCAAGGCCGAAGACACCGCTCTCGTCGAGCTTGTCGATGGCAGCCTTGTTTGCCTCGTAGGCGTCTGCCCACCGTTGCTTGTCGTCGGCGCGGTTGAAGAGCGGGCTCGCCCACAGCAGCAGGGTGCGTCCCTTCAGTGCGAGCGCCGTCCCTGCGGTGACCCGTCCGAAGTCTTCCCCGGCATAGGGCCATGCTGCCGGCAGGTAGTCGGCGGCCTTCTGGAGGTCGGCGCAGATGAAGTCGATGCACTGCTTCGTGGTCGAACGGGGTACGACGAGTTCGTTTCCGCCGTCATTGCCTACGATGGGATTCTGCACGTGGTCGATGATGGGCACACCGCCGTAGACTTTCACCAGGCGGTAGTAGCACCAGGCGCGGAAGAAGTACGCCTGGCCGAGCAGTTCGTGCTTCTGCTCCTCGTTGAGGGACTTGCTGCCCTCCACTCCCTCGATGATGTCGTTGCACTCGCGGATGCGTCCGTAGGGGCTGACGTTCTTGGTCTCGCGGAAGATGAGGTCCTGCACGTTGGTATAGTCGACGATGGTCTCCGGGTCGACAAATGCGGACAGTCCGGCGAACTCCTCGGTTGACTTCGAGTAGATGTCCGCCACACCCGTGCTGGGCGTATCGTAGTCTATGCCACTGGCGGAGACGGGCAGCAGGAGGTTGTAGAGGTAGTCGATGCGTGTCTTTGCACCGTCGTAGTCTTCATAGATGGTAGCGGCGCCGAAACTGCCGTAGGACTTCTTGTCCTGCAGGAACTGGTCGCTGCAGCTGCCCAGGCAGAGGGCTGCACACAGGAGGGCGGCGGCGCCCTTATAGTTGTAGTTGTTCATAGTGTCGTTGTTTTTAGAATGAGATGTTTACGCCCAACGTGTATTTGCGCAGGTTGGGATACTTGCCGTATGCTCCTGCCCACGGGTTCATGAAGTGGTCGGGATAGGGGCTGGTGAAGCTGATGGCATTCTGGCACGTGAAGTTCAGTCGGCAGCTCTCGATGCCCACGAGGGATGTCCAGTCCTTGGGCAGCGTGTAGGCAAGGGTAATGTTGCGCAGGCTGATGGAGGTAGCGCTCACCTTCCAGAACGTGGACGCCTGGCTGTTCACATCCATGTAGCGGAGGTTCGGGAACCGTGCGTCGTGGTTGGCGGGTACGGTGACGTTGCCCTGGGCGTCCTTGATGTCCTCATAGACGAACATGTCGCTCCAGAACGAGGGCATGTTGGTGTAGAGCACGTCCTTGTAGCCTTTCTTCAGGTAGTATGCCGACTTGTCCACGAGGTCATAGCCGCCCCAGTTCGCGTTGAACTGCGCGCTCAGCGAGAGGGACTTCCACTCGGCGCCGAGGTTCACGGTGAAGCCGTAGGTGTTGCTTGCCCGGTGGGAGATTTCGATACGGTCGTTGTCGTTGATGATGCCGTCTGCCGGCTGCCAGGTGCCGTCCTGGTTCTGTGCGCCGCGTATGTCGCGGTAGATGAGCATACCGGGGTGCACGTCCTTGATGGTGTTGCCCAGGTAGTTGGTGATGCCATAGGTCGTGAAGTACTCCTGAATCTCCTGGTAGCTGCGGAACATGCCGATGCACTCATAGCCCCACGTGCCGCGGTCGGAACGCTCATTGGGACGGGCGCCGTCCAGTTCGATGCGGTCGGGCCATGCCATCTTCTTGATGCGGTTGTCGCTATAGCCGGTGTTCACCTTCACGTGGTACTTGAAGTCCTTGCCGATGTTGTCGCGCCAGCCCAGTGACAGTTCCACACCCCAGGCGTCGATGGCGCCGAAGTTCTCTGCCGTCGGCTGCGTACCCACGGTGGACGGGAAGTTGGAGGCTCCCGTACGGTTCATGAACATGTCGCGGTTCTTGTCCAGATAGGCGTCGAGGTTCACAGACAGGCGGCTGTTGAGGAAGCGCATGTCGAAGCCCAGGTTCGTCTTGTAGCTCTTGTCCCAGTGTGCATCGGGGTTGGGGGCATCGCCGGTCTTGGAGCCCGGACCCTTGTCGCTCATCTGGCTGTTGTTGCCGAAGACGGCTCCCTTGCCCTGGTCGACGTTGTAGAGCTGGGTCCACCGCCACGGTTGGATGTTGTCCTTACCCAGGATACCAAAGGAGAGGCGTACCTTGAGGAAGTCCATGAACTTCACGTGGTCCTTGAACCAACCTTCTTCCGACACAACCCATCCGGCGGAGAACGACGGGAAGGTGCCCCAGTAGTTCTTCGGGGCGAACTTGGTCGACGCGTCGGAGCGGATGAGGAATTCGAAGAGGTAGCGGTCGGCATACGAGTAGTTCAGACGTCCCACGTAGGAGAGCATGCCCGACTCGCTGCGTCCGAAGTTGGCGTAGGGAGAGCCGTAGGCTGACTTCGAGGAGCCGTCGGTGAACTTATAGGGGTCGCTGACACGGGCGAGCACATCCTCTGTCTCCGCCTCGCTCTTCTCGATGGAGAACAGGGCGCTCACGTTGTGCAGGCCGAACTCGCGGGCGTAGCTTGCCGTGAGGTTCACTTGGTAGTTGTCGCTCTTGATGTTGCTGCGGCTGAGGTTGTTGCCGTTGTTCACCTCGATGGGGCGCAGGTTGTTTTCCGAGTAATCGGCGTCAGCGCCGGTGTAGAGGTGCGCCCCGCTGCCGGTGCGGTTGAGCATCTGGTAGACGGTCACGCTCGTACCGGTTTCATTGCCCTTGTCGTTGCTGATGCTCCTGGAGTAGGTAGCCTTGAGCTTCAGACCCTTGAGGAGGTTGCTCCAGCCGAAGTCGTACTCCACGGAACTGTTGATGGTCATGTTTGACGACTGGTTCTCGATGTTGTCGGGCGAGTTCTGTACGGCGCTGAAGTTGTAGAGGTTCAGGTCCGTCGGAGGCTCATTCTGCATGCCCGACTGCACGAGGGGCATCCCGCCGACATAGTCGGGCACCCAGCGCGGATGGGTCAGCAGCGTGTTGAAGTCCAGGTCGGTGCCGCCGCCGGAGAGTCCGTTCTTTGCCTTGTTGGTCTCGCCGTAGTCGCCCGACAGCTGGAGCGAAGCCTTGAACCACTTGCTGATGTTGGCGTTCACCCCGGCACGGAAGTTCCAGCGGTCGTAGTTCAGGCGGCCGATGTTACCGTCCTGGTCGAAGTAGGAGATGCCGGCGAAGTAGGTGGCTTTCTCCGTACCGCCGTTGATGTTGAGGCTGTGGCGTTGGGTGAAGGCAGCCTTCCACTCCTGGTCGAGGAGGTCATAGTTGAGGCCGCGCATGGCAGCCAGTTCGTCTGCCTGGAAGAGGTCCTTCTGCACTTCCGACGACTCTTCGTCGGTGGAAGTACGCGCTGCGCGTATGGCGTTCCAGATGGCGCCCTGGTCATAGGCGGACAGCATCTTCGTGCGGTAGACGGCGTCGGTGACACCGAACTGTCCGCTGTAGGAAATCTTCGGGGCGCCCACCTGCCCGCGTTTGGTCTTCACGAGCACGACACCCTGTGCGGCGCGGGCACCGTAGACGGCAGCCGAAGCGTCCTTCAGGACGGTGATGCTCTCCACTTCGTCGGCATCGAGGTTGTTGAACGCCTCTTCGTCGGTCACGAAGTCATCGATGACATAGAGCGGCGACGCGCTGGTCTCTCCACCCTTGCCGGCATAGGCGGAAGCCACCTTTGCCTGGCGGATTTGCAGGGTCGCAGCCTCACCGGGACGGCCGAAGCCACCGCTGGAGCTGAGTCCGTTGATGAGTCCGCCCAGGGCGGCGCTGAGGTTGCCCACCGAGAGGTCCTTGATTTCGTCGGGCTTGATGACCTCGATGGCACCCGTGACGTTCTTCATCTTCTGAGTACCGTAACCCACGACGACCACTTCGTCGAGTTTCATCATGTCCTCGCGCAGGGTCACCTTCATGCCGTCCTGCGGAGCGACGGTCTGGGAGATATAGCCGATGTAGGAGATGACGAGTTTGGCATTGGCAGGCACCTGCAGGGTGAAGTGCCCGTCGATGTCGGTGATGACACCTGCGGTGGTGCCTTCAGCCTTGACCGATGCACCGATGACGGGCATGCCCGTCTCGTCGACCACCGTACCTTTGATGGTCCTTGTGTGCTGTTGTTGGGTTGCCGGGGCATTGCTTCCGCGTGCTTCCAGGGGAGAGACGGACGCGCACATTGCCGCGAGGCATACACTGTAGAGAATATATCTTGTTTGCATAAGAATTCAGGTCTTTAATTCTGTTTCCGCGGGCGGGACGGCTGGAAGACGTCGGAGGAATGCCGGGTCTGCCGGGGCGTCGGGCGCGAGCGGAACTTCTGTCTGTTATATATAAGGTAGGGTGACAGCCCTGTCCGTTCACTCGGCGGAGTCGTCCTCCGTGTCGGCAGGCAGCCAGCGGGGGTCGCCCGTGCGGTTGGCAAGCTGGTCGGCGCCCGTCACGGTAAACTGTCCGTCGCCGTTGTAGACGAACGGTTCGGTCGTGAGCGTGGAGGTGTCAAACTTGTCCGTCCCGGCGGCACCGTTCCACCAGTAGGTGTTCAGGCGGAAGTTGTGCACCATGTTGGCGTTTCCCATAATCTTGTTGGTGAAGTTGTTGTCCCCGGTGTTGCCGCTGTCCACGATGATGCTCTTGGCAATGTTCAGTGTCATCGTGTTGCGTCCGCGGTACTGGTTCCAGTTGACGAAGTCCTTGCCGTTGGAGACGTTATAGAGCGTACAGGAGTTGATGTTGAACGAGCCGCCGACGTAGCCGGTAATCTTCTCGGGTCGCGACCCGTTGATTTGGGCGAAGAACTTCCCTGCCTTCACCGTGCTGTAGAGCGTGCTCTCCTTGAGCGTAAGGTTGATGGTGCTGCTCTTCTTGAAGAGGACGAGGACATCCGTCTGGTTGATGCGGACGTAGCAATCGTTCACCGAGAGATTCTCCACGGCGTACTTCTGCTTGTTGTTGTCGTAGATGAGGTACTTGTTCACGTCCAGGATGCGGCATGACTGGAGGGCGATGGGGTCCTTGATGACATACTCGCCGCTTGCCACCTTGGTCGATTCGTCAGGAGTCGTGCTCAGGGCGAGGAAGGCGCCCGAGGTGTTGGCGTTGCAGTCGAAGTCGATGAACTTGACCTTCAAGCCTGCCGCCGTGGCGAGGGTCCCGTCCGCACCGCAGGTCACCATGGGGTGCTTCACCTTGTTGCCGCGCAGGGTGATGCGGTGGCTGCCGAAGTCGGTCTCTCCGCTCATCGTGTAGTGTCCGCCGGGGACGAGGTTGTAGGCGAGCTCCTCGCTGCTGTCAGGGATGGGGTTCTGCTTGAACCACTCCGTGAGGTCGGTTCCGTCGGGGATTTCCGCATAGGTGGCAAGGAGTGTGGAGTACGACAGTTCGGTCGCCTTCTCGGCAGCCTTGTTGCCAGCCTCCTCGTTGCCGAGCGAGCGGATGTAGAACTTGTAGCTGGTGTCCTCCTTGAGAGCAAATTTTTTCGAACAGCCGTCGATGGTGTCCGGACGGCCTACCGGGACGGGATTTTCGGGGTCGTCGACGTTGTAGGCTGTGAACTCATAGCCGCCTGCACCCATGACCACGGGCCACTCGACAGTGACCTCCGTACCTTCGGGATTCTGCGTGAACTTCACCCCGTCGGCAGCCGGCGACGTCAGGGTGACGCCCGACACGCCCGACGAGAAGGTCCAGTCGTCGTCGTACCCGTTGATACAGGAACCAAGGAGCAGCGTCGTACACGCAGCCGTCACACCACACATACTCCTCAGAGATAAGAAACGATTCATTTTCATACAATTATATTTAAGTTAAATAAAGTCCGTCAGAGTCTGAAAACAAAACTGTCAGGGGGATTCCCTTCATGCGTCGTGAGACGCCCGGATGTTTGGAAATATGTGATGGTAGAGTAAGTAATTTCGCAACATCGGTTTTGGGTATTTGCGTAGGAGGTACATCGTGGCGTCCGGTCACGTCGGTCGTCCCTCTGACAGCACTACGAAGTTAGGACGAAAAAGGGTGGTACGGGAGTATTTTTGGTTCAAAAGAGTAGAGAAATGTTGTATAAAAGCCGTGTTTTGCCCCGAAGAGACTCTTTTAGCAGTGAATAAATGTGAAACAGTGAACAAATAGTCACTTTGCCACGAGTCCGTCCACCGGTGTGATTTCTCCCGTTGCAGCCTGCCTGCGACCCAGTCCGGAGCGTTCGTAACGTCCGATATTATTGAAATGAGATGTCGTGTTTTCTGAAGGACCGATGCGTCCGTTGAACGCTGCCGGAAGGGCGTTTTGCAAGTAATTGACAGTCTGTAGCTTTCGTAGGGGTATATTCCTAGCTTCGTACGGACGCGTGACTACGACCGTGCGGACGCGTCCGTACGAGCGTGGCGACGCGTCCGTACGAACGTGGGAACCCATCCGTACGGCGCAACGCCTGTTTTCCCACGAAAAGAGGTAGGGATAGATGGACTCCGGTTGTCAAGATTTGTTGGAAGAGGGGACGAAGGCCCCCATTGTCAATTGTCAATTATCCATTGTCCATTGCTCAGAGCTCCTCCAGTGCGTAGTACTGGTAGTCGCGCAGGAGCGTCTGCAGGAGCGGTTCTCCCGGACGGGTGTCAGCCGGCAGACGGAGTGTCCCGATGATTTTGCGCGACAGCTGGAGGATGCGGTCGTCACGGTCCTTGCCGCGCGTGTCGAGCGTACGGGTGATGACGTTGACCTGCTCGAGCGACAGGTCGGCCGCCTGCACATAGGTGGGCCGGTAGCCCTCGCTGACGTAGGCGAACTCGTCGAGACTGACGTGCAGATGGTGATAGTCCTGCTCCTTGATGACCACGGTCCCGGCTGCCAGGTCGCCCAGACGCTGGTGATTCTTCGTCACGAGGGCGGAGATCAGGCCGATGGCGCCGCCGGAGCCCACGTCGACGGGATAGAGCAGCCAGCGCAGGAGGTAGGAGCCGATGGTCGGTTCGCTCCCGTCCACCCGGGTCACACGCAGGTGCATCAGGCGTTTGCCCACGCTCTGCCCGTTGTTGAGCACCTCGCAGAGCAGCGAGTAGAAGGCGAGGAAGGCGAGGGCAAGGAGGATGACGGCGGTCTCTGCCGCTCCCGTCAGCTTGAGCATCCGCTCCAGCGTGGAGAGACCGACGAGGACGACGGCAATCAGGGTGTCGTCGATGAGCAGGGCGAGCAGCCGTGTGCCTATGCTCGCCGGGGTCTGTTCGATGCGGACGTATTGTCCGGTGATGATGTCGTGTGACATAGGATAATCTGTTTAGGGGACGGGTGCCGCCGGGTGTCATGCCGCTGTCGGCAGGACAGGCGGACAAAATGCGGACGGATGCACAAACTTATGCCCCGTGGTTTGCAAATGTATAATAAAACCCATACATTTGTCCACTCCATCATCCAGAAAAAGCCGGAACCGTGAAAGAAGTTGTCTTCATACGTCAGAATATCGAGAAGTGGCGCCGGGCAGAGCAGGTGGTCGAGAGTGCCGCCTCGCAGTCGCCCGACCACCTGGCGGATGTCTATGTGGACCTCACGTCGGACCTGGCTTTCGCGCAGACCCACTATCCCCGTTCGCGCATCACTCTCTACCTGAACAACCTGGCGTCCTCGCTCCACAACGAGTTGTACCGCAACAAGCGGGAGAAGTGGAGCCGCATACTCACCTTCTGGCACACCGAGGTGCCGCTGGCGGTCTACGGGGCGCGGCGCGAACTGCTCTATGCCTTCCTCATCTTCCTGACGAGTGTGCTCGTGGGCGTCGTCTCCCAGCTGGGCGATGAAAACTTTGCACGCACCATCCTCGGCGACGGGTATGTGGACATGACGCTGCGAAACATCGCCAAGGGTGACCCCATGGCGGTCTACAGCGGCGGCGAAGAGGGGTCGATGTTCCTCGCCATCACCATCAACAACGTGCGCGTGTCGTTCCTCTGCTTTGCCGCGGGGCTGTTCACCAGCATTGGCACGGGGTGGCTGCTCTTCACCAACGGCGTGATGGTGGGCTGCTTCCAGACCTTCTTTGCCCAGCACGGGGTGCTCGGCGAGTCGATGCTTGCCATCTGGCTGCACGGAACGCTCGAGATTTCCGCCGTCATCATTGCCGGAGCGGCGGGCATCACCATGGGCAACGGGTGGCTCTTCCCCGGCACCTATCCGCGCCTGGTGTCCTTCCGGCGTGCCGCACGGCGCGGGATGAAGATTGTGGTGGGTACCGTCCCCGTCTTCATCGTGGCAGGGTTCATCGAGAGCTTCCTCACGCGCCACACCCATGCCCCTGCCGTCCTGCGCTTCGGGCTCATCGCACTTTCAGCTGCCTTTATCGCATACTATTATATCTACTTACCAAAAAAACGTATTTATGGAAACAATGAGAGAACCCGGAATCGTGCTGTATAAACGGCGCGACTTCGGAGAGAAATTTACCGTCACGTTCCGGTTCATCCGTGAGAACTGGAAACCGCTGCTGAAGTACCTCACGGCCTTCCTCCTGCCCATAGCCATCCTGCAGGGCTTCAGCATGAGTGCGTACATGGACAACGCGTTCAAGGCAGGTCTCTACGCTTCGTCCGGAGCGGAGGAGAATGGCATGCTGGCTCTCCTGGGACTCCCCTACCTGTTCCTCATCGTGTTCTCCCTGCTGGGCGGAATCCTGCTCTACGCGGTGTTCTATGCCCTGTTCATCACTTATGACAGGCGGGAGAAAGGTTTGCGGGGTGTCACCTGGAGTGCGCTGTCAGCCGAGTTCCTGCGTTGCCTGAAGCGGAGCGCCACGTGCTTCGGCTTCATCATCCTGCTGCTGGTGCTGTATCTGGTGCTGATGGTCCTGCTCGCTTCCCTGTCGGCCGCCACGCTCATCGTGACGGTTCCCCTGCTGCTGGCATGCCTGGTCCCAATCATGATATTCTATCCCGCCTACATGCTCGACGAGCGGTCGGCAGGCATCTGGAACACCTTCCTGTGGAGCATGCACAACGGCTTCAAGTGCTGGGGCGGCTCCTTCCTCATCCTCTTCGTCTGCAATCTGCTGATGAGCGTGCTGAGCGGCCTCCTTTCCGTGCCGATGTACGTGGTGCTCATCGTCCGTGCCTTCCTGGTAGGAGCCAGCGGACAGGTGGCTGACGGCGGCATGCTGTTCGACGTGCTGCAGTACTTCACGTCCGTCCTGACGCTCTACGCCTCCTACCTCTCGACGGTCGTCGTGCTGCTGGGCGCGACCTACCAGTACGGGCACATCCGCGAGAAGATGGACGCCGTGACCGTGGACGAGGACATCGAGAACTTCGACAAGCTCTGATTCCGAATGCACCCGGCAGCTACCGACACCTTGACTTGCGACACCGCCCGGCTTGCCCGCTGGTGGACCGACCCGGCGTATGACTACGAGCGTGCCCTGCATGCGGCGGAAGGCACGTGGTGGGACCGCCTGCGCTCTTGGCTGGACTGGAAGCTCAGCGAGTGGTTCGACTGGACACTGACCGACTCGGGGGTCAACTGGGTGTTCGTCGTCGCCGCCCTCGTGGTCCTCCTGCTGATTGTCGCCTACCTGTGGTGGAAGCACCCCGGGCTGTTCCGCCGGGTGGGACGTGCCGGAAAGTCTTCCGCAGCGACGGACGAGGACACCATCTACGGCATCGACTTTCCCGAGGAGATACGTCGTGCCACGTCGCGCGAGGACTATACGGCTGCCGTGCGCTACACCTATTTATACATGCTCCGGCAGCTCGACGATGCCGGACTCATCAGCTGGCAGAGCTACAAGACCCCCACCGACTATGTCTACGAACTGCGGGAGGCTGACAGCGCCGAGGACCTGCGTGCGCTGACCAACGGTTTCCTGCGCGTGCGCTATGGCAACTACACCGCCACGCGCGCCTTCTACGACGGGATGTGCCGTTTCTGCGACGCGCTCGTCCGTCGGCTCCTGCAAACGGAAGGAGGTGAGCCATGAGGCGCGGCACGCTCATCTACATCGGCTGCATCATCGCCCTCCTCGCGGTGGGACTCTGGTTACAGCTCACACAGCCGCGACCTGTCGACTGGACGGCGACCTATGACCACAAGGACACCGGACCCTTCGGCTGTGCCGTGTTCGACTCGGTGATGGCGTTCACGCTCCCTGCCGGCTACCTCCCCGTGGCAGAGACCCTGGACGACTTCCTGGAGAACGACACGGTGGGCGGTCAGAACCTCCTCTTCGTCAGTGGATACTGCTGGCTGAACGACGAGGACGTGGACTCCCTCTTCCTCCGCCTGCACCGGGGAGCCAGCGTGCTGATGGCAGCCGACTGGTTCAGCGACGCCCTGCTCGACTCGCTGGGCATCATCGAGGCTGACGGCTTCGTGCTGGACGGGCTGGACGGATTGCCCTCACTCCGCCCGGCGATTGACACGCTGGAGTGGGTGGAAGAGCCGGGACGCTATCCCCGGCGCGACTTCCCGGTGCGTTCCTCCTTCCAGTCGACGGGCTTCCAGCCGACGGACAGCCTCGGGCGTTACCCCTTCCGCGTGTTGGCATGGCAACGCCACGACCGGGTGTATGCGGCGGACTCCGGCTACGTCGCCCGGAGGATGAACACCGTCAGCTTCCGCGTCGGCAAGGGCGAACTGACGCTCATGCGCTCGCCCTTCGTCCTGACGAACTACGGCATCCTCCACCGCGGTCTCAAGGACTACGTGCTGCGCCTCGCCGACCGCCTGAAGGACGCTCCGCTGGTGCGGACCGATGCCTACGCCTTCAGCTCGGGAGGTATGGACTGGGACAGCCTTGCCGATGGACGGGCGCGGGGACCGTTTGGCTACTTCCTGAGCCATCCGCCCCTGCAGTGGGCGCTCTACGTGTCGCTGTTGACCGTCGTGCTGTTGCTCTGCTTCACCGCCCGGCGGCGTCAGCGTCCCATCCCCGTCATGTCGCCTCCGGAGAACCGCAGCCTGGAGTTCGTGAAGCTCATCGGCACGCTCTACTACCAGCGTGAGACCCCCTCCGCCCTGCTGCGCAAGAAGTATGTCTACTTCGCCGACGAGCTGCAACGCCGCACGGGGGTCGACTTGCTCTCGGAGACGTCCGCCGACGAACGTGCTGACCGCCTGGCGGAGAAGACCGGAGCCGACCGCACACAGCTCCTGTCACTGCTGACGCGCCTCGATGCCATCCGTGCGGAGAGCCCCCTGCGTGCCGACGACGAGGAGATGAAACGGCTGGTCGACCGGATGAATGACCTGCTCGCCGCGGTGTCCTCGCCCGGTGCCCCGGCAGCACCCGGACGGCAGATGCCTTCCGCCGGAAAAGAAACCATACAATCACAGAATGAACCAGACTCCCTGTTCCCCGCACGGGACCCCCTCCCCACGACAGAGGACAGGAAGGAACAATAAAGCTTATGGAAGAGACAAAACTGGAACCCGCAGCCGCGCACGACGATGCGCCCCGTGCGGAATACTTGCAGGAACGCATCCGCCTGCTGAAGGAGCGGATAGCTTCCGTCATCGTCGGCCAACGACAGACGGTCGACCTGTTGCTCACCGCCATCCTCGCCGACGGTCATGTCCTGCTCGAAGGCGTGCCGGGAGTGGCGAAGACCCTGCTTGCCAAGCTGACGGCACGCCTCATCGACGCCGACTTCAGCCGCATCCAGTTCACGCCCGACCTCATGCCGAGCGACGTGCTGGGCACGTCGGTGCTCAACATGAAGGAAGGCGTGTTCGAGTTCCACCGCGGCCCGGTGTTCGCGAACCTCATCCTCGTGGACGAAATCAACCGTGCCCCGGCGAAGACCCAGTCCGCCCTCTTCGAGGTGATGGAAGAACGCCAGGCGACGGTCGACGGGGTCACCTATCCCATGGAGGAGCCTTACCTCGTCATTGCCACCCAGAACCCCGTCGAGCAGGAAGGGACCTACAAGCTCCCCGAGGCACAGCTCGACCGCTTCCTGCTCAAGGTCACCGTCGACTATCCGTCTGCCGACGAGGAACTGGAGATCCTGCGCCGCCACCAGGAGCGGCATGACCTGGTGAAGCTGACGGACATCGCCCCCGTGCTGACCCGCGCCGACGTACAGGAGTTGCGACGCAGGACAGACAGCCTCTACGTGGAGCCGTCGCTCCTGAACTACATCGTGCAGATTGTCCGTCAGACACGCCTCAGCAAGGCGGTCTACCTGGGCGCGTCGCCCCGTGCCAGTGTCGGGTTGCTCCGCGCGTCGAAGGCATACGCCTGCCTGCAAGGACGCGATTTCGTGACTCCCGAGGATGTGAAGTTCGTGGCGCCCTACGTCCTGCAACACCGCATCGTGCTCACCGCCGAGGCGGAGATGGAGGGCTGGTCGGACGTGAAGGCGGTCCGCCGCCTCATCGACAAGGTGGAAGTACCCCAATAACCCTTCCGCCCATGTTCCTGACCCGTAGGTTCTATCTCGTGGCACTCGCCGTCGTCCTGCTGTTGGGCAGCGGCTACTGGGCTGCCCCGCTGTTCGGAGTGGGGCAGGCAGCCTTGTGCCTGTGGGTGGCGGCGACGCTGCTCGATGCCGGGCTCCTCTACGTCGGGGGCGGCAGGCTGACGGGAGAGCGGCACTGCGCCGAACGCTTCTCCAACGGCGACGAGAACCCCGTGACACTGGAACTGGCGAGCACCTACCGGCAGACGCTGCGCCTGACTGTCATCGACGAGATTCCCGCCATCTTCCAGCGGCGCGACCTCTCGTTCACTCTGACGTTGCCTCCCCGCGGCAGCCGTTCGCTGACCTACACGCTGCACCCCGTGCGCCGCGGCATCTACGGGTTCGGTCACATCCGCCTCTTCGCCCGTACCCGGCTGGGGCTCGTCGAGCGGCGGTTCACCACCGGACGGCCCGTCGACGTGAAGGTCTACCCCTCGTACCTGCTGCTGCGGCAATATGAGTTGCAGGCCATCCACAACCGCCTGGTCGAGCAGGGACAGAAGCGCATCCGCCGCGTGGGCCACCAGACGGAGTTCGAACACATCCGCGAGTACGTCCCCGGCAACGACTACCGCACCATCAACTGGAAAGCCACCGCCCGCCGCCACCAGCTCATGGTGAACATCTACCGTGACGAACGTTCGCAACAGGTCTACAGCCTCATCGACAAGGGGCGCGTGATGCAGCAGGCCTTTGGCGGAATGATGCTCCTCGACTATGCCATCAATGCCGCCCTGGTGCTGTCCTACGTGGCAGTCCGCCGGGAGGACAAGGCAGGACTGGTCACCTTCGACCACCGTTTCGACACCTTCGTCCCGGCATCCCGTCAGGAGGGGCAGATGACCCTCCTCGCCGACTCCCTCTTCAAGGAGAGCACGTCGTTTCGGGAAACCGACTACTCCGCCCTCTGCGCCCACCTGGACAAGCGGGTGACCAAGCGTAGCCTCGCCGTGCTCTACACCAACTTCATGACCCTCGTCGAGGTACGCCGCCAGCTGCCCTACCTGCAGAACCTTGCACGCCGCCACTGCCTGCTCGTGGTCTTCTTCGAGGACGACGAGGTGCAGGCGTATGCCGCCTCGCCCTCCCGGACGACCGAGGACTACTACCGGCACGTCATTGCCGACAAGTTCGTCTACGAGAAGCGGCAGATTGTCGCCCTGCTCCGTCAGCACGGCATCACCGCCCTCCTCACCTCCCCCTCCCGCCTCACCGTCGACGTGGTCAACAAGTACATCGAGCTGAAGCGGCGCGGCATCTGAGCCGGCTGACGGTCCCCGTCGGTCCCTTCCGCAGTAACAGACTCTCCTGTTTTCACCTCCCGAACCGGAAAATCGTCACATTTCCGTGCTTTGGGTGGCAGAATCTGTAATCCGGGTACTTCCAACGTACGATTTTTACCTAACTTTGCCACACTACGTGATACGGTCCCCGACCGACTAACCCTTATCCTTTTAAACGAGTATCCATTATGTTACGCAAACTCAGACTAACGCTTGCCGTCGTCTTCTTCGTCTGCATCACCCTGCTCTTCCTCGACTTCACGGGGACGGTGCATGCGTGGTTCGGCTGGATGGCACGGATGCAGTTCCTGCCCGCCGTGCTGGCAATGAATGTGGGCGTGGTGCTTGCCCTGCTCCTGCTGACCCTGGTCTGCGGACGGGTCTACTGTTCGGTCATCTGCCCGCTGGGCGTGATGCAGGACATTGCCGGGTGGCTGGGCGGACGCACGAAGAAACGCCGCTGCCGCTTCACCTACTCGCCCGAGAAACGCTGGTTACGCCTTGGCGTACTGGCACTGTTCGTCATCGCCCTCCTGGCAGGAGTCGGCTCGTTCGTGGCGCTGCTGGCTCCCTACAGCGCCTTCGGACGCATCGCCCAAAACCTCTTCGCCCCCTTCTATGCGTGGGGCAACAATGTCTTGGCTTATCTGGCGGAACGCGCCGACAGCTACGCCTTCTATAAGACGGGTGTCTGGCTGAAGAGCCTCCCCACCTTCCTCATCGCTCTGGCAACGCTCGTCATCCTCTTCATCCTTGCTTGGCGGAACGGACGCACCTATTGCAACACCCTCTGCCCCGTAGGGACCGTGCTGGGCTACGTCGCCCGCTTCTCCTGGTTCAAGCCGGTCATGGACACCGGCAAGTGCAACGCCTGCGGACTCTGCTCCCGTTCCTGCAAGGCATCGTGCATAGACTTCAAGAATCACCGCATCGACTACACCCGCTGCGTGGCATGCATGGACTGCCTGGACGTCTGTCGTCAGGGCGCCATCACCTACGGCCACAAGCCGGCACCCCTCCGTGCCCCTCTCCGGACGGAGACCTTGCAGGCGGCTGAAGCCCCCGCCCCTGCCGGAGCGGCGGAAGGCACCCGGACGACCTTCTCCCGACGCTCTTTCCTCTCCGCCGCCGGACTTGCCGTCGGCTCGGCAGCCCTGGCACAGGAGATGAAGGTGGACGGAGGCTTTGCCACCATCATCGACAAGCAGGTTCCCCACCGTGCTACCCCCATCGTGCCCCCGGGCGCACTCAGCGCGGCCAACTTTGCCCAGCACTGTACGGCATGCCAGCTCTGTGTCTCGGTCTGCCCGAACGAGGTGCTCCGTCCCTCGACCGACCTGATGAAGCTCATGCAGCCCGAGATGAGCTACGAGCGCGGCTACTGCCGTCCCGAGTGTACGAAGTGTGCCGACGTCTGTCCCGCAGGAGCCATCCACCCCATCACCACCGCCGACAAGTCCGCCACGCAAATCGGTCATGCCGTGTGGATACGCAAGAACTGCATCCCCCTCACCGACGGTCAGGAGTGCGGCAACTGTGCCCGTCACTGTCCCACCGGAGCCATCACCATGGTGCCCTCCGAGCCCTCGCGGCCCGATTCGCGCCGGATTCCCGTGGTCGACACCGAGCGCTGCATCGGCTGCGGCGCCTGTGAGAACCTCTGTCCCGCCCGTCCCTTCAGTGCCATCTACGTGGAAGGACACGTGCGCCACCGGACCGTCTAGCATGCAACATCAACCCTCAACCCATTAAGATCATGAACGAAAAAGATATGTCCCGCCGCGACTTCCTGAAGATTGTCGGCATCAGCACCGCCACCGCCACTGCGGCGACCCTGGCAGGATGCGGACCGAAAGGCGCGGGAAACAACGAAACAGGTGCCGGCACCGTGCCCGTGGGCAAGATGGACTACCGCACCAACCCCAAGACAGGCGAGCGCGTGTCCCTCCTCGGCTACGGCTGCATGCGCTGGCCCACCCTGCCTGCCCCGGAGAAGGGGGGCAACGTCATCGACCAGGACGCCGTGAACGAACTGATTGACTACGCCATGGCACACGGCGTGAACTACTATGACACCTCCCCCGTCTACGTACAGGGATGGTCCGAACGTTCCACCGGACTCGCTCTCAAGCGGCATCCGCGGGACAAGTTCTTCGTTGCCACCAAGCTGTCGAACTTCTCCAACTACACCCGTGAGAACTCCATCGCCATGTACCAACGGTCGTTCGAGGAGCTTCAGGTCGACTACATCGACTACTACCTCCTCCATTCCATCGGGAACGGAGGCATCGAGACCTTCCGCAAGCGCTACATTGAGAACGGGATGATAGACTACCTCATGGAGGAGCGCAAGGCAGGACGCATCCGCAACCTGGGCTTCTCCTTCCACGGCACGAAGGACGTGTTCGACGAGGTGCTCGCCATGCACGACCGGGTACACTGGGACTTCGTGCAGATACAGCTCAACTACCTCGACTGGCGCTATGCCTCGGGCAACAATGTCAACGCCGACTACCTCTATGCCGAGCTGGAGAAACGGCACATCCCCGCCGTCATCATGGAACCGCTTCTCGGCGGACGCCTCTCCAAGGTGCCCGAACACATCGTGGCTCGCCTCAAACAGCGCCTTCCTGAGCTGAGCGTCGCCTCCTGGGCGTTCCGTTTTGCCGGGACACCGGCAGGCGTACTGACCGTCCTGAGCGGCATGACCTACCTGGAACACCTGCAGGACAACCTGAAGACCTACTCTCCGCTGAAGCCCGTGACCGCAGAGGAGCACGAGTTCCTCCAGCAGACGGCCGACCTGATGAAGCAGTACCCGACCATCCCGTGCAACGACTGCAAGTACTGCATGCCCTGTCCCTACGGAATAGACATCCCCGGCGTACTGGTACACTACAACAAGTGCGTCAACGAGGGTAACCTGCCCACGACGTCCGGAGACCCCGATTACCGCCGTGCCCGCCGAGCCTTCCTTGTGGGCTATGACCGGAGCGTGCCCCGTCTGCGTCAGGCGAGCCACTGCATCGGCTGCCGTCAGTGTGTCGAACACTGTCCGCAGGCAATCGACATCCCCGCCGAGCTGCATCGCATCGACGACTATGTGGAACGCCTCAAACAGAACACCCTATGACGTCCCTTGACACCCTCGTGAGACGCCTCCATGAAGGCGGCTGCACCCTCGTCGTGGCACAAGGCGACGACGTCCGCCTCTTCACACGTCGGGGAGTGGTGGACCTGATGGACCTGACCGACAACGACCCCGCCTTCCTGCACGGCGCACTTGTGGCAGACAAGGTGGTGGGCAAGGGCGCCGCGGCACTCCTCGTCAAGGGAGGCGTGACGGCACTGCACACCGACCTGATTTCCCGTCCCGCCCTCGACCTGCTCAGCCGGGCAGGCATCGACGTGACGTATGACACCCTCACCGACCACATCGTGAACCGTGACGGGACGGACTGGTGCCCTGTCGAACGACTTTGCCGTCCGCTGGACAACATCGACGAGATGGTCGACGCCATTCGCGCGTTCATTCACCGGAAACAAACGACTCTTTAAACCGAAAGAAACTTATGGAAACAACAAACGTACGACTCTACTCGCTGCCCTGTGACAGCATCAAGACCTATGTAGCCGTCCTGCTCTTCGTGGCAGGCAACATCGCTCTGCCCCAACTCTTCCACCTCGTCCCCCAAGGCGGCGTGACGTGGCTTCCCATCTACTTCTTCACCCTGGTTGGTGCATACAAGTTCGGCTGGCGCGTCGGACTGCTCACGGCGGTTCTCTCCCCGCTCGTCAATTCGTGGCTCTTCGGCATGCCTCCTGTGGCTGCCCTGCCCGCCATCCTGCTGAAGTCCTGCCTGCTGGCCCTCCTCGCCGGAGGAACCGCTCACCGCTTTGCCCGTGTCAGCTTCCCTCTCCTTCTGGGTGTGGTGCTGGGCTACCAGGTGCTGGGCACCCTGGGCGAATGGGCGTTGAAGGGCGACCTTTTCCTTGCCCTGCAAGACTTCCGCATCGGGCTTCCCGGCATGGCGCTGCAAGTCGTGGGCGGCTACCTGTGTGTGAAATACATCCGTTGAGAATCTGAAGCCGATACATTATTCATTCTTTAAAATTGAAAAACCATGTTTGGAATAGGAACTCCCGAACTCATATTCATCATCCTCATCGTGCTGCTGCTCTTCGGTGGCAAGAAAATCCCCGAACTCATGAAAGGGCTGGGCAAAGGCGTCCGCAGCTTCAAGGACGGCATGAACGGACTGGACCCCGATGCCCCGTCCGAGAAGAAAACCGACAAACCCACTCCGGAAGAGCCGAAACATGACGGACAATAACCCCGCGATGACCTTTTGGGACCATCTCGACGTGCTGCGCGGCTCCCTCCTGCGCATGGCGGTGGTGACGGTGGCATGTGCCGTCGTCGCCTTCGCCTTCAAGGATGCCGTGTTTGCCGCCATTCTGGCACCGAAGCACGACGACTTCATCCTCTACCGTCTGCTGGCTGGCGTAAGCGGCTGGCTGGCGGATGGCTCACCGTCGTCGTTCCACGTCGAGCTCATTAACACGGGGCTGGCGGAGCAATTCAAGATTCACGTCAAGACCTCGCTCTACGTCGGTCTCATGGCCGCTTCTCCCTATTGCCTCTACGAGCTGTTCCGCTTCGTCTCCCCCGGGCTTTACCCGAAGGAACGTCGCTACGGGGTGCGTGCCGTGGTGTCCGGCTACGTCATGTTCCTGCTCGGCGTGGCGCTGTGCTACTTTCTCATCTTTCCCCTGACGTTCCGTTTCCTCGGTACCTATCAGGTCAGTCCCGACGTGGAGAACCTCATCACCCTGCAATCCTACATGGACACGCTGCTTGTCATGTGTTTCCTCCTGGGCATCCTCTTTGAGCTGCCCATCGTGTGCTGGGTGCTCGGCAAGTTGGGTATCCTTCGTCGGACGTTCATGCGCCGTTACCGCAAGCATGCCGTGGTAGTCATCCTCGTGGTGTCCGCCATCATCACTCCCACATCCGACATCTTCACCCTCTGCATCGTCGCTCTCCCTATCTGCCTCCTCTACGAGGTGAGTACTTTTCTGGTGAAAGATTGATTCCCCACAACCGTTCATACATACATCCCCCGAACACATTTCGTATGGGGACTCATTGTCATGCGTGGGTGTGGGGAAACAATTTGTAAAGCGTTACATCAGGTTCCGGTTTACCTACCGGCGGTAGTAGCTGCGCACGCGCTGTTCCACGTTGCGGCGGAGGCAGTCGGCGTAGAACGTGAGTTCCTGGAGATGGTAGTTGCCTACGGGGAACATGGATCCGAGTGACGGCAAGTAGTATTGTTGTGGATTAAAGCCCTCGACGAGCAGTACGTGCTGTTTCGTGTCCACACGGACGGTGACGGTGTCGTTGAGATAGGCAGGACTGCCGTCCGTCTTCCAGTTCACGGGATTGATGCACAGGGAGCCTTCTCCCAGGACGGGACAGACCGCTTCAGGGGTTGCCACGGAATTGTAGCAGACGGTCACACCCGTGTCGATGGAATCGCGTGCCGCCTGGATGGTCTTGAAGTAGCTCGCCGTACGTTCGCTCACGTTGTAGCCGATGACGTAGGCTGCCACCATGCGGCTGTGTACGTCGGCTGGCATGTCCTTGAGCAGTTCGACCACCGCCTTGGCACCTTGGCTGAAGCCTGCCAGGATGAACGGACGACCTCCGTTGTCGTGTTCAAGGTAGTGGTCAAAGGCACGTTTGACGTCGCTCATGGCATAGGGGAACCGTTTTTCGACAGTGTCCTCCCCTTCCATCCACGATTCCAATGTAATCTGGCGGTAGTAGGGAGCATAGAAGTTGTTCGTCGGGGCAAATATGTCAGCTGCCAGTTCCAGTGACGGACGCAGTGCCTCGCGCTGGTCGGCGTTGTAGACGTCTTCAAAGTGCATCGTGTTTCCCTGGCTGTCGTGCCAGTCCCACACACACGTGGGAGCGATGTAGAACACGTCGGCTGTGGAGTTGTTGTCCCCCTGCGGAGCATTCAGCTCCTTGTACCAGGCGTTTTCTTCGCCATAGTCAGGTGCCGACGGCATCAGGTAGTGCGCGGTCTTGTCCGAGCACCCCATGCACACTAAGATGACAGTGAGCAGGATGTGAGAGAGCTGTTTCATAAATGTTTCTTCACTATTCGCCTGCAAAGGTAGGCATATCTTTCGGAAAGTGCAAACAAAAGTTATCGAATCTAAAGAAAAAGTATGCAGTCAGGACCGCTCCTTGTGGTGGGAACACTTGTCCGGCGGTCAAGATTTGCCGGACCTCCGTTGCCCGTTGTCGGCGGAAGCGTTACCTTTGCAGGCTGAAACCTGATCCGAACGAAAAGAGCATGGAACTGAATCAACATACTTTGCCCAACGGACTGCGCATCATTCAGGCACCATCGGCTACCCCCGTGGCATACGGAGGCTTTACCATTGATGCCGGGACGCGCGACGAGGCGGACAACGAACAGGGCATGGCGCACTTCGTGGAGCACCTTATCTTCAAAGGGACGGAGAAGCGTCGTGCCTGGCACATCCTGAACCGGATGGAGCGCGTCGGGGGAGACCTCAACGCCTTCACGAACAAGGAGGAGACAACCATCTATACGGCTTTCCTCGCCGACGACTTTGCCCGGGCAGCAGAGCTGCTTGCCGACATCACCTTCCACAGTGTCTTCCCGTCTCAGGAAATCGGACGCGAGGTAGAGGTCATTCTCGACGAGATACAGAGCTACGAGGACAGTCCGTCGGAGCTGATATTCGACGACTTCGAGGAGCTGCTCTTCCATGGACATCCGCTGGGGCGCAACATCCTGGGTGACCCGGTCCGTTTGCGTGGTTTCGGTTCAGCCGACGCGCTGGGATGGACACGCCGCTTCTACACGCCTTCCAACATGGTGTTCTTCCTGCGTGGCAATGTGGACTTCCGTCGGGTGGTGCGTACGCTGGAGAAGCTGACGGGAGACCGGGAGCCGGGCACGCCCAACCGACGTACCCTTCCGCTACCTCCCTACGAACCTGCTTCACAGACGCTGCGGCGCGACACCCACCAGGCACACGTCATGCTGGGCAGACGGAGTTACGACGCACACAGCAACCGACGCACGGGACTGTACCTGCTCAACAACATCCTGGGAGGACCGGGCATGAACAGCAGGCTGAACGTGGCGTTGCGCGAGCGTCGCGGACTGGTCTACAACGTGGAGAGCAACCTGACGTCGTACACCGACACGGGGGTGATGAGCATCTACTTCGGTTGTGACCCTGCCGACGTGGGTACCTGCCTGGAGCTGGTCTATAAGGAACTGGCACGTCTGCGCAACGTCCGGTTGACGGACGCCCGGCTGTCAGCAGCCAAGAAGCAGATCATCGGACAGATTGCCGTGGCGAGCGACAACTTCGAGAACCTGGCACTCGACATGGGGAAGACGTTCCTCCACTACGGGCGTTACGAGGACAGTGCCGAGCTGTATGCCCGCATCGAGGCACTCACTTCGTCCGAGCTGCTAGACATAGCCAACGAGATGTTTGACGAGTCGACGCTGTCGACCCTCATTTATACATAGGACTGAACAACACAAAGAGGGAAGAACGGAACATGGCCCCAGAGGCATGTATGTTCCGTTCTTCCCTCTTTTCCGTCTGACAGGGACTGTTCAGTCGAGCACGCTACCCCGTGTGAGGGCATAACGTCCGCCTCCGGTGAGGCAGAGTGCACCGGCTCCGAGCAGGTAGAGCATGGGCAGTTCGACAGTCCATCCTCCCGTCATGGGGTCGACCGCAAAGAATTGCGGCAGGTGTACCATGAGGATGGCAACCACCATGTTGCCGGCAAAGACGACGGCAGCGAGGCGTGTCCACAGTCCGATGATGAGCATCAGCGATGCCACGACTTCGCCCAGAAGGGCACCGTAGGCAATGAAGGAAGGCAGCCCCATCCCGGCGAGCATGTCGCCGATGAAGCCCACCCCGTGAGTCAGTTTATGTACACCGTGGAAGAGCATCAGCCCGCCCATTGTCAGGCGCAGCACGAGCAGTCCGAGGTCGTTGCAGCGCAGGAAGTCTTTGTTCAGTTTCATACGTATTTCTCCTTTTATTAACTTGTTACGGCTGCAAAGATAAGCTACGGACAGGAATGTGTGCATTGATGAAGGTCAAGAAATGAAACTCAAACCGGCCATTAGACCGCTTAAGTCTGATGACCGGTTAGGGGTTTATGCGTAGTTCTTCGAATGTTGTTTACTTGAAGACCAGCTCTGTGTTCTCGAACACACGGATGATGTCTTCGCGTGTATCAGCTTCAGAGATGGCTTCCTCGAAAGCTTCGGTGTCCGGCTCGAAGCAGACGACGTTGGCACAGTCGAGCACGTGTGAGAGGATTTGTGTGGCTTCTTCCTTGCTGAGCAGCCCTTTCTTGACGGCTTTCTTCAGGTGTTTGTTTACCTTTTGCACGGCATTGTAGATGACGGGCTTGTTGAACTGTACGTTGGTTGAAGCAAAGCCGATGCTCTGTTCGCTCACCAAGGTATAGTTTTTCAGGAAGGTGTTCCATTTGCCTTCTACGGGTTGTCCCAGGTAGTGGCTCTGTGCGTAGTCTACCTGTGCTTCGGGGATGTTGCCATAGACGGTGAACGAGAAGTGGGAACCGGCAGCGGTCTCCACCTTGTCGGGGTCATTGGGGCCGCAGGTGTTGGCTGCGTTCATACTCAGGGCGATGCCCCATGTCAGGCTGAGGAATACGATGAATGTTTTCATTGTTGTGTGGTTTTAGTGATTGTTTGATGAGGATGTTTTTTTTATCGGATAAAGGAGGATGCCTCCCCGAAGGAAAGTGAGACGAAGGTCATCACGTCGGGAAGGGCGGACTGCCAGTAGAGCCAGTTGTGTGCTCCGTCACGCATTCGGTACTGGAAGGGAATCTGCTTCTCGCGTAGCAGCATGTAGAGAGCGAGGTTGCCTTCATAAAGGTAGTCGTCATCACCGCAGTCGATGTACCAGCGTACGCGGGAGATGGCTGACAGCTGTTCCGGAGTGGCGTTGCGGATAAGGTCGAGCGGAGCGTTCTCCGGTTGCATGGCGGACGTTGCCCAGGCACGTACCTGCGGATACTTGTCCATCCAGCCGCTGTCGTTGTTGCTGCGGGTGGGGAACGTGACGAGTGCACTCAGCGGACAGGCGGCAGCAAACAGTTCGGGATGACGCAGGGCGTAGACCAGCGTTCCTCCTCCGCCCATCGACAGTCCGGAAATGGCACGGTGCATGGCATCGGGCAGGATGCGGTAATGGCTTTCCATGTAGGGAATCAGTTCCTGAAAGAAATAATCCTCGTAGGGCCATCCTTCCCGGTTGAAGTAGCCCGGACCGTCGGTGCCGGCATCGGGCATGATGATGACCATTGGACAGGCCCGCCCTTCGGCAATGACCCGGTTGGCGATGGCCTCGACGTTGCCGCGCTCGACCCACCCCTTGGTGTTCGTGTTGCCCAGTCCGTGGAGCAGGTAGAGCACCGGATAGCGGCGCAGGGTATCGGTCTCATAGCCTTCGGGGAGGTAGACGGAATAGTTGCGGTCACCCTGCATGAGGGTGCTTGGCATGGTGAGGTTGTAGACCCGTCCGCCTTCCGAGGGAATCTCCTGCGCCCGTAAGAGAGCGCAGGAGCCTAACATGAAAAGTATAACAAACAGAAGCCTCATAGTCTTGTCTCCTTTCTTTATCAGCGTTGCCAGAATAGTTTGATGTCATAGTCGTCGCCGCCCATGTGTTCCACGGCAGCCTGATAGCCCTTCATGTTCGAGCGTTGGAGCGAGGCAGGGTAGAGCAGGCGATGGGGAATCTCATTGCCGTCGGGTACACCGTCGCCGCGCGGGATGGCGGGAAGTCCTGTCCGCATGTATTCAAACCACTGCTGCTGGTCGCAGAAGAAGAGGGCGTAGTATTTCTGGAGCATGATGCGTTCGAGAGTGCCGTCGTAGGCAGCGGCAGGGTTGTCGAGGTATCCGGCGGGCATCTCCACGCCCCATTGTTCGATGGCAGCCTGCACGCCGCGATTGTAGGCAGGTCCGGCTTCTGACGAAGCGATGATGCCGCGTTGGGCAGCCTCGGCACGGATGAACTCCACTTCGGCATACGACATCAGGTTGATTTTCATCGGTGCGGTAGCAATGGCGACGTTGAGGCCCGACACGTCGTAGTCGGGAGCTGTCTCATAGCCGCTCGGGACACCTACATATTCGCCCGCTTCAGTCGGGGTGGTGAAGAGTGCCACACGCGGGTCGCCCCAGGCATTGAGGTTGTCGACAAAGAACTGTGTGGCGCTGCGTGCGATGTAGAAGTCCTGCGGACGGGTCACGGGGCCTTCCTGCGGGAAAGTGCCGCTGATGGAGAGCAGTGCACCGTCGTCGTTCGACTCGAAGACAGGATACATGTCCGGGTTCTCCAGAATGCTTTTCAGCTGGTCAGTCTCTCCGGCACGGAGCAGGACACGTAGCAGCAGAGAGTTGTTGAACTTGTGCCACTTTGCCACGTCAGAGCCATAGAGCAGCTCGCCCGAGGTGTTGTAGGTCAGTGCCGTGCTTTCGTCGTAGAGGTCGTTTGCTTCTTTCAGCCCCTCGATGATGGCGGTGTAGATGCTGCGCTGGTCGTCAAAGGCAGGCTGTGTGATGCCCTCTTCGGCACGACATGCTTCGGAGTAGGGAACATCGCCGAATGTGTCGACGAGCATCTGCATCACCCATCCTTGAAGCGTGAGTGCGATGGCACGGTAGTTGGGCACGTTGTAGACGGCAGCCTGCTTCTCGATTTCCTTGATGTTCGAGAGGCACGTATAGTAATTGCTCCACACGCCCGTTCCGGCGCTTTCGGTGAAGTAGTAGCGGCTGTATCCGCCCGAGCTGCTTGATGAGGAGTATTGCATCAGTTCACCGGTGAAGCTGTTGTAACGTTGCCAGTTGTAGATGGCCATGTCGTAGAGCACGGGGTCGAGCATGGTGCCCGGATTGACCGTTTCCAGCAGGTCCGGGTTCTTGTTGATGGCGTCGAAGTCGCTGCACGCAGTGAGTACACCGGCTGAAGCCATGCAGGAGAGTATCAGGGTTTTCAGTTTCATGAGCGTAAGCGTTTAAAATTCCACGTTGATGTTGAATCCATAGCTGCGTGTGGAGGGCAGCTGTCCCATCTCGACGCCTTGCACGATGCTGGAGCCGTTGAGGGCTGCCACTTCGGGGTCGAAAGCAGGGAAGTTACTCAGGATAAAGAGATTTCTTCCGTAGAGGGCGAGGACTGCCTTCTTGAAGGGGGTCTTGGCGAGGAACGATTGCGGGAGGGCATACTCGAAGCGCATTTCGCGGAGCTTCAGGAAGGAGGTGTCGAAGGTGTTCTCCTCGACATTGGCACGGCGGTAGTAGGTGTAGTACCAGCGTTCGGTGGTTACGGGGATATCGTTGGGACGATAGGTGCCGTCGCCGTTGTCGATGACTCCGTCGCCAATCATGTAGACACCGCCGATGGCAGGCAATCTGGCAGCAGCCAGGCGCGGGGCG
>UMFP01029122.1_pt1 | contig 49933 bp, 44 predicted proteins | sample 1965031 | NCBI WGS metagenome assembly UMFP01 (sample SAMEA4836048, study PRJEB28245) | human gut metagenome | biome: gut microbiome; material: fecal sample | place: Denmark | collected 2008
GGTCAACCATCATGTCCTACCTCAAATCGCATCCGTCATTCCTTGGACTGAAGCAGGACAGGTTCACCATACTATTGCCAAATGGTCTGCCGGATTACACGATAGAGGTGTCAGGCGGCCAACAGCTTAAGAAAGTCAAGGTCAACCGTCCGAAAGCGTTGTGTTTCGACTACTTACAGTTGAAGGATATGTTTGGGCTTGACCTTGAAACGGAAATGGTTCAAGACGAGATGGATTTAGCAAATGAGGTCTCATGAAATGAAACAGTTCATTATTCCTCATCTTGCTTTATAATCCATGAACCGTCTTTGCGACCGTCTTCCCTTGATATGATGCCTAATTCTTGAAAAGTTGTAATGTCACATTTGTCTTTAGGGACATTTCAGATATGGTTAGGCCTTTATTCTCACGGATTAAACCTAACGCAATCATCTGACGTTCAGTTATTTCTTTCGTGACATGCTTTTGTCCTCTAATATGTAAGACAAGTTTTACTATTATAAGTTCAGGCTGTTTTACTGCAAAATACCCGGTTGGCCCAATGCTGAATAGTTCAAACTAAGGAAATAAATCAATTTAGTAGATATGAAAATCCAGCTATCTTTACCAAATACGGAAGAAAACTTGTATATTTGCAAAAAATCAGCAAATAACAAGGTTAAATATATGATTCTCGAATTTTGTGTCAGCAATTTCCTGTCCATAAAGGATGAACTTAAACTATCCTTCGTGGCCACTACCCTAAAGGAATCCCTTTCGGAACCTAATGATGTCATTCCGCTTTCCGACATGGGATTGTCACTCGTGCGCAGTGCGGTGATTTACGGGGCGAACGCTTCAGGAAAAACGAATGTATTGAAGGCCATCGCTTTTTACAAGCGTTTCATCATGGATTCGTTCAAGAACAGCCAGGCTGGCGAAAGCATAGACGTGGAGAACTTCCGCCTGAACATTTCCACCGCCCATGAGCCGACCACGATGGAGGCCACCTTCGCCGTCGGTGAATACATCTACCGTTACGGCTTTGAGGTAGCCCCCAAAGCTATACATGCCGAATGGCTTTACCGCCGTATGAACAGGAAACGTGCCAAAGAGGTAGAGATATTCTACCGCGAAGGGGAAACAACCACCGTTCATGCTAAAAGCCCGTTGATACAGGATTTGGTCAACAAGAAAATGGTTCGCGGCAACGCGCTTCTTCTCTCCACTGCCGCCCAGTTCAACGAAACGACCGCCGTCAATATCCTGCATTGGCTTGGCGACACACAAGTCCTGTTCTGTAGCGAGGACGAGAAAATGTGGTCGCAAGCCATCAGGCATCTGGACGATGAAAAGATGCGTGAGCGTATAGTTCGTTTCGCCAAATATGCGGATTTGGGCATAGACAACATAGCCAAGATTGACAACCGCATCGTAAGCAGCCATCGTCAGTACGATGATGAAGGAAAAGCGACCCATAATGTAGCCTTTTCGTTTAACGGAAACGAATCCGAGGGAACCATCAAATATTTCTCCTTGGCATATCCTATCATAGATGCGCTGGACAATGGCAAACGTCTGGTGGTGGATGAGCTTGACTCCAAACTCCATCCGTTGCTTGTGCGCAAGATTATCACGCTTTTCAACTCGGCGGAGACAAATCCCAAAGGAGCGCAACTGCTGTTTACCACTCATGACACGTTCCTGCTCAGTGCAGGTCTGTTCCGCAGAGACCAGGTATGGTTCACTCAAAAGGATAGTTTCGGCGCGACAGAAGCCTATTCGCTGGCCGAGTATAAAGTGCGTGGCAGTTCACCTTTCGAGCGGGATTACCTGCAAGGTAAGTTCGGTGCTACGCCCATTATAGGTGATATGGAAACAATATTTACGGCGGAGGGATGACCATGGGAAAGACAAAAAAGAAAGACCATCGTTCCGCTTCATTGACACGCCGCCAAAGCACGAGAGAAGTAAAGCAGTCGTTTCTCATCGTATGTGAAGGTGTCCGCACGGAACCGGATTATTTCAAGGCCTTCAGAATGACCGCCGCCACGGTAAAGGCGGTAGGCCAGGCAATGAACACGACCAGTCTTGTGAGCAAGGCCATTAGTATCCGTGACGCCGACCAAAAGAAGAAGCGGACTTATGACCAGTGCTGGGTAGTGTTCGACAAGGACGATTTTCCTGCAAAGGACTTCAATGAAGCCATTGCACTGGCCGAAAAAAACGGTTTCAAGGTGGCCTATAGCAACCAGGCGTTTGAATATTGGTTCCTGCTGCACTTCAATCTCTACAAAGGGGCGTTGCACAGGAACAGTTATGCCGACATGCTGTCAAGGCTTTCAGGAATACCCTATTCCAAGACGGAAGGATTCGGGGCTATTATGTATAACCGATTGCTCCACTTGCAGTCGCAGGCCATTAAGAATGCCTCTGCCGTTCTTGCCGATGTCTCACATGGTAATCCGGCTATGGAAGAATCTTCCACTACCGTACATCTGTTGGTAGAAGAATTGAACAAGTTTATCTGATTATGCTCGTTAAGGTCATCCTATGGATGGCCTTTATTTTATGGCATATTTCAAAATATAATCTGCACACATTTCAGGATTGACGTTGTTGACAAGATACAAGTTGCATCGTATCAGTTACTTGCATCAAAAACGATGCGTTGACAAACGTTGACAAGCGTTGACGCTTTTGAAAATCCTATGAATTTTGTAGCCAATGGTTGACAAAAACACACGTATCTATATTTATTCTTATTTCTATAAAAAAATATAAAGTATTGAATAATAAGCATTTCTGGTAAGCTGTATAATCAAGTTTGTACATTGGCTTTCTTGTCAACCTTGTCAACGCTGAAATATATATGCCTATCTGTTTTTTAGATTTCTGTCCCGTTGCCATTTCATGTAAAGATGATTACCTTTCTGAACAGACGGATACATATTCCCTGAAAATCCTACAAACTACGTGGTATTCCCATGTTTAACCTGTTTCATTTTGATTTTCGGCATTGTATCTTTAATGCCAAAACAAAGTGGATATGGATATATGCAAACATTTTTCAGAGATAAAGCCGGAACAGTCGTATTCGGTAAGCGATGCGGCGCGTTTCCTCGGCATACACCGGTGTACCATCTATGATTACATTACCCATACGGAAAGGCCGTTGCCGTTCTTCCGGATGCAGGACAACCAGAGAATACAATTCCGTGGTGATGACCTGATTGCCTACAAGACTGCCGGCCTCCCGAAGAAAGGGCGCAAACGGAGATAGGATGAAAATTTCATAGCCTGCCACACCAATAGAGATATAGCAGGCCATGTTTGTATTCGTGGTCAATCTGCCAGCCCCCTGACCGCTTCAAGCAGCTTACAGACCATACCCTCCGCCGCTTCCATGTCGGCCAGTACATCCTTCATTCGGTAAGGTGCGCCATTTTTGCCGTGTCCGTTACCGTCCAGCCATAGATAGGCTTCCGAATCAGCGTCAAAACCCTCGTAATACTCTTCCATATCGCTTACCAGACTTTCAAATCGTGGCAGAAAAGAAGAAATCCTGTCCGGCAGGAGTGAATTGGGAAAACTCAAAAATGACGATATTCTTGTCCTGATGCTTCTCTGCATCCACATGCCATCCGTTTGCCTCTGCACATTGGATGACTTCCTTTATAATCTTGTTTCTCGTTCGCATGGTTATTGATGTTTATGTCAGCCGTGGCACTCGGTTGATTGCACCACGGCTGACGGGTTATTTTAATGTTCAAATCTGGCTAAGAACTGTTGCAGACGGAAGTCCTGCAAGTTCTTTAACGGCGTAGGAGTAAAATTCTCCTGTAGCCTTACTTGTAGCTTACCCAAGCCTTGTGCCGTAAGGTCAAGCTCCACTTCCGACAATTCGTTAAGAGAGATATAGCCGTATTCGTCCTCCGCAAGTCCTACCACGATGCCAAAGAGGATAGTGTCGTTCTCTTCTCTCTCACCTTCAAGGATGAACCAGCGTACCGCTCCAAGAGCGAAGATAGCACGGCAAACCGCTTCTTCTCCCTTGCCGTCCTGGGAATAAAGGGGATAGCCTTCCAAGGCTTCCTCCAACCGGGGTGTCATCAGTCTGCTCATATCAGTCAAATTCTATTTCGTCGTCATACACTTCTATTTCCGCTCCGCTGCTGAACTGCACGATAAAGCCTTTTGCAGTCCTGCCCACAATCGTTCCGCGATGGTAGCCACGCCACGGTGTGACCAGTTCGCATTGCTGCCCGTATTCGGGAAAATCTGTTTCATACATAATTGAAAAGTTTTAGATGGTTGCTTGATAGTAAATTCTCAGTTCAGCGGAAACATTGTAGATGTAGCTGCCACAACGTACCAACAGGCAGTTCTTGCCGTAGTACAGCCGTTTCATGCCCTGACGCTTCCGCTTTTGTGGAAGTTGGGAAAGCGGTCTATGCCCACTCTCCGGCCTTGCTCGATAGTCATTCTTCTTGTCCGCATAAATCCTTGTTTTTAAGAGTTGGTGAAATCTGATACTTTTCCCTTTTGTGAAGCTCCTTTGAGCTTCTTGGCCGGGAATACCGTTTTACGTGCAAATGGCCACTGCGGACACAAGGGAGAATAAGGCAAGTATGAGGCCGGAGAGTGCGGACGGAATACCCCAATTTTGGAGGGACGAGAAAATTTGCGGAAGGCTTCCGTCAAGCCCTCCAGCCGAAAGCCCATGGCGGTGCTTGACATTTCTCCCGTCCGCAGTAGTTTTGCACGGTAAAACGTACCCGGCCAAGATGCCCAAAGGTGGCTAAGAAAAACTCCATAAAGCAAGTCCTATTCATAGGATAGCATCCCAGTCCAATCTGTTTTCCAAATACCGTTGCCATTGTGAGAGCCTGCGAAATGGAATGTAGTGGAGTCTTGCAGGCTCTCTCTGTGGCAACGGATTGGGACACCCAAACCGTTGTAAATTCCTATCAGACGAACTTACTTGGTGTCATTGATACGGAGTAAGTAGGATGGCTTTATTCATAAGACAGAAGAAGTCCGCAAAATGTTATTGACTGCAGTTTCGGGAAAAGGAACAAGAAGTAGCGAGTGGCAGATAATTGACGAAATTAGCATTTTCTTGATTGATTCAGATGTTTCTTTCCAATATTAGAATGTTCTTGTAGTAATCTTATTATCTTTGTAGCCATATACATACTGATGCAATATGGAAAATAAAGACTTAAATCGGTTGAAGGTGGTGCTTGCCGAAAAAAAACGTACCAATAAATGGCTGGCAGAGCAGTTAGGCAAAGACCCGGCAACCATTTCAAAGTGGTGTACCAACAGTGCACAACCCAACTTGGAAACCCTCATCGAGATTGCCAAATGCCTCGGTGTGACAGTAAATGATTTAATACGCCAGGAATGATTTGTATGCAAAAGAACAATAGTCCATATACTTCCCTGACGGGATGCACGTTTCTCTATTATGAGTTCAAACGCATCCTTCCCGTCCTAATGAGTGCGGATGCTGAAAAGCTGTTGAAGGAAGAGGTTGAAAACAACCAGATCCTTCAAGTCAATTCCCGCACCTCACGCCAGCGTTTTGCCGTGGAGTTCAAGCGGCGTTATGCAGCCGTACCAGCACAATTCTGGAGAGAATGGCAGCATTGGAGCGAAGCAGGGCAAAGGGCTGGCCTGTTTTATGCCATCCTGAAAGCCTATAAGCTCGTATTTGACTTTCATGTCAATGTGGCCATGAAGAAGTGGAACTCCATTGACCATAAGCTCACGGCTGACGACATACAGATGGAGTTCAACGAAATCTCCGCGCACGATGCTTTTGTGGACGGCTGGTCGGCTGCCACGAAAAAGAAATGTGCCAGCTGCTATCTGACCATCCTGCGGCAGACCGGATTGCTGCAGGAGAAAACGGACGAGCTGACTCCGGTCAGGCCCTGTCCGGAAGAATCGGCTTATTACATCCATACGGGCGAGGAATGGTTTCTGGAAGCCTGTTTCCTTTATCCGTATGAGATTAACGAAATCAAATCCCATTTGCCATGAAGAGAATGACCGTAGACGAGTTGTATGAGTATCTTTGTTCGCCGCTGTTCCTCGACGAGAAGAGCGGCAACATCTTCTACAACTATTACATATACCAGTATCCTGCCAGCCAGGAATACGAGATGCGCCGGCAGATACAGGAGTTCAAGCAGAAGCTGGAACGTCCCACCAACTTTGTCAACGCCCTGGTGTTGGATTTGTTCCGTGTGTTCTGCGAGTATCTCCAAAATGAGAAGTTCGGCGACACGTCGTTGCTGGAAGACACGTTCGAGGGCGACAGGCTCCATCCCGATATGGTGACCACGGAACTGACTTCGGAGGCGAACTCCGACAACTTCATCCGCTTTGTGCGCGATAAGATTGAAGCCCACATGGCTCTGAACGACGGCTACAACAAGCCTTACGTGTTCATCCACGGCATCGGCAAGATGTTCCCTTACCTGCGTACCAACGTGTTTCTCACCCGGTACGAGAAATACAATGATACCTCGCGGTATAAGATTATCCTCTTCTATCCGGGACATCAGGAGGGAAATTCCTTCAGTCTGTTCGACATACTGGAGGATTCCCATACCTACCGTGCCATCTTATTAGTCAACAAATAACGCTTCCGATATGAAATTCAAAGAACTATATTCAAAAGGTCTCGACCGCAAAGTGAATCCGGCTGTGTCGGCATCCGACCTCAGTGAAGATACCGTGATGACTGAAATCGTGGAATACGTGTTCACCGAAGAAATCGTCATCAACCTCTATGACATTCTGGTCAATATCCGCCAGAACCAAGGCAGCCACGTAGGCATTTGGATTAACGGCTATTTCGGTACGGGTAAGTCCCACTTCCTGAAATATGTCAGCTACTGCCTCAATGCCCATTACAGCGAAATGGCTTTCATGCGTCTGGAAGAAGCCATCGAGGAAATCATGCGCAATTCCAATGGCATGACCAAGCTCGACGACCACGGCGTTTCCCTTTCTGAAATCCAGGCGTTGAAGAAATGGTATTCCACGCAGGCCGATGTGCAGATGGTGATGTTCAACATCGGCGACGTACACGATGCCAACGCCAACCAGGCCCAGGCATTCACCACTATCTTCTGGAACCAGTTCAACGCGCAGCGTGGCTACAATTCGTTCAACCTCGCTTTGGCGCAGTATCTGGAAAAGGCGTTGGACGATGACGGCAAGTTCGGCGAGTTCAAGGATTATCTGAAATCCAAAGGTTATGATTGGGAACGTAACATCTCACGTTTTGCCGCCGGGCGGTTAGACCTGGCCTTACAGATGGCCAAAGAGGTAGACTCCACGCTGGCTACAGATGTTATTCGTACCAAAATTCTAAACAACGACATCAACGTATCTGTGGAATCGTTTGCGGCGGAGATGAAGGAATATATTGATGCCAAGCACAACCGCAACTTCCGCTTGCTCTTCTTTGTCGATGAGGTGAGCCAGTTCATTGGCGAGCACCGCGACCTCCTGCTACAACTCCAATCGCTTGTCAAGCGGTTGGAAGAAGTCTGCGAGTCGCGGGTATGGATAGCCTGCACCGCCCAACAGACACTGGAAGAGGTGGTGAGCCACGTGGGCGGCAGCACCACCAACCCGGAGGATGAGGTCGGAAAGATTCTCGGACGTTTCGAGGTACGCGCTTCCCTGCAAGGCACTTCGCCGGAATATATCACGCAGAAGCGTATCCTCGACAAGAAAGGCGAAGCGGAAGTGATGCTGGCCGACATGTATGCGAAGGACAAGGCCAAGCTCGACGCGCAGTTTGTCCTGCCCAGCACCTACAAGACCTATCGCGACAAGGACAACTTCGTGGCCTACTATCCGTTCGTACCCTATCAGTTCCAGCTCATCAAGAAGGTACTCGACTCCTTCGAGACCATGAACTATGTAGACAAGCAGGTGAAGGGTAACGAGCGTTCGCTCATCAACATCACCTATTCTATTGCCCGTGAAACCCAGGATATGGAGGTGGGCGAGTTCATTCCGTTTGACAAGTTCTTTGGCGCGATGGTACAAGGCTCCATGCAGCACCTGGGACAGCGGGCTTTCGAGAACGCACGCCAGGCACTCGATGTCATCGAGGACGAGAAGAAACAGGCGTTCTACCGCCGCGTGGTCTATATCCTCTTTATGATATGTAACTTGAAGGAGGAAGACAAGCAGCAGTTCTCCGCCACCATCGACAATGTGGTCACCCTGCTCATGTCGAAAGTGGATGCCAGCAAGGCGGCCATCAAGCAGGAAGTGTCTGCCGTCCTGGCCTATCTCATCGACAAGGCCGTCATCCGGAAGGTGAAGACCGACGCAGGCAGCGAAATCTACGAGTTCTTTACCGAGGAAGAGTCGAAGGTGGCCCAGATTATCAAGAACCAGCAGGTGGACAGCAACACCTACAGCGACGAGCTGCGCAATATCTTCTTCGCCCATTTCGGCAATCCGTCCAACAAGGAGCAGTTCGCCACCCGTTCCTTCACGGTGGGCATCAGCATCGACGGACGGAATTACCTCAGTAATAATGCGGACATCCAAGTGGACTTCGTGACAACGGCCAGCACAGACAACCCCGACCAGTATGCCTTCAGCCTGAACAACAGTCCGCAAGGCACCCATCTGGTGTTCTTCCTTTACCCGTTGTTCAAGGAGAACCAGGAACTCCGCGCCAACTTTCTTTACTATTGCCGGGTGCAGCGGTTCGCCCAGGAGCCTGCCATCAGCGAGGAACGCCAGCGCACTAAGGAAATCTTCAAGCAACGTGCCAAGGAACTTTACGAAAAGGAAATCAAGCCCCAGTTCCAGCAGATGCTCGACACCTGTCCCGTCATCTCCTGCGCCAACGCCCTCTCACCTTCCGAGACGGGAACGGCACGGAAGGCTGAGCGTTACAAAACCCTCCTGGCTCGACACATGGAGACGCTTTATCCATTCGCCAAGCTCGCAGACAATCGGGAAGTGCCACGCACCAACCCCGAACTGTCAGCCAAGATACTCCGCCCGATAGATCCGGGTCTGCTTGTGACTCCCACTGCGGCAGAGGAGAAGGTGAAGAACTGGCTTGACCGCCAGCCGCACGATGTCACCGTGGCCGATGCCTTGCGACAGTTTGCCCGTGTACCTTACGGTTGGAGCGATTTCGCCACCATCTATTTCCTGAACGAGTTGGTGCGCCGCCATCTCTATGCCTACAACTACATGGGCAACCCCAACGTGAGCCGTGAGGACACGGCCCGGAACATTGTGCGCGATGCCGCGAAGTTCACCGTCGAACGGGCCAAGGCCATCTCGCAGGAACTGCTCAACGCATTCATCGAGGCGTGGAAGCACATCTTCAACGTGGTCTCCGTGAAGGGCAGCAACGACAGCACGGAGCTGTTCCGGGCTTGCAAGGAGACCGATGACAGTGCGCTCAACCAGCTATTGAAGAACTATCGCGACCTTTCACGTAAAATCAACGGATGCCCCTTCGCGCACACCATCGACGAGGCCATCACGCTGATGGAGCAATGGCTCACGGTGCGCGATCCTCAGAAGTTCTTCGAGACCATCATTGTCGCCCGTGACGAAGCCGCCCGTCTGTTCGACCGCTGCAAGAGCATCAACATGTTCTACGGCGAACAGTTCGACCGCTACAACGGGGTGCGCAAGTTCATTGATGACAACCGCGACAACTTCGATTTTCTTCCTGCTGAGGGACAAGAGGCTGTCGCCGCCCTGCGTGCCATCCACACTGATGAAGAGCCTTGGACGAAGATGCCTGCCTACATTAAGATGAGAAAGGCCATCGAGGCACAGCTGCAGCAGAAGCGCAAGGAACTGGTGGAAATCGTCACTGCCCGCTACAACGCCGTGTTCGACGAACTGGAGAAGTATGCCGAAGAGATGCACGTGAGCCGCGACAAGTTCGCTCGTCGCGACACCACCATTTCACTTAATACGGGCACTAACAACTTCTATGCCCTGCAGGCAAATGCCGACACCTCGGCTTTCTACGAGGAACAGATGCACCGCATCAATGCCGCCATTCCTTCGAAGCCCTATACGCCTCCGACACCGCCTGACAATGGGGGCGGCTCGGTACACGATGACGGCGGACAGCCAACACCTCCACAGCCCAGGCCGCGTGTGCGGAAGATTGTCCGTTTGAACACGCACACCACCGAACCGATGCACACCGAGGCCGATGTAGACCGCTACTTGCAGTCGCTCAAGGCGCAACTGATGCGGTATATCAATGAAGACAACGACATTATCGTCAGTTAGGTGTTAAGTTTTAGTGATTAGTGATGAAGTAGGATTTATGAAACAAAGCATATTAAAGGATAAGAGTAAGGTGTTTGCTTTGAGGATTATCAAGTTGTATAATTACCTCGGAACAACGAAACATGAATATGTTATGGCCAAACAATTATTGCGTTGTGGTACAAGTATTGGAGCCAACATAGCCGAGGCCTTCTATGGCCAATCGGACGCTGACTTTATCAGCAAACTTTCAATTTCACAGAAAGAGTGTGCCGAGACTTTATATTGGTTGGATTTGCTTCATGAAAGCGACATCATAGAGGATGCTTCTTTTCAAAGCATCTATAACGATGCTACCGAATTGATGAAACTTCTTACTTCATCTATCAAAACCATGAAATCAAAGAACTTAACACCTAATAACTAACACTTAATACTTATATAACGTGGAAACGAACAAACTGAAACGCTTCGCAACCGAAGCACGCAATATATTGATGCAGGGCGTGGCGCACCGCTTCACCGCCCTCGGCTTCCGGGCGGACGGCACGCCCGTGGAAGAGCCGCAACTGCTGGGAGGCGGTGCCACCTTCATGGGCGACACCGTGACGGAAGATTTCTACCACAAGTGGCAGTCACTGGCCGCCGCCATCAGTCGGCACGGACTGAAGGACGTGGCGGAAGAAGCCGCCTACACGTGGTTCAACCGCCTGATGGCCATCCGTATCATGACCAAGAACGGACTGATACCGCCTGTACTCCAATACGAAAGTCCCGGTGTCTACGTGCCGCTCATTGTGAGCGAGGCACGGCAGGGACGCTTGCCGCAGATGAACGAGGAAGAGCGGAGCCGCCTGATGCCGCTGCTCGACGACGACAGTCGGACGGCTGAACAGTTCAGCCTGCTCATCGTGGCCTTCTGCCATGCCACGCCCATCCTCCACCGCTGCTTCGGCCATATCGCCGACTACACCGAGCTGCTGTTGCCGGCCAATATTCTGGCCGAGGGCGGTTTTGTAGACCTCATTAACCACACGGATTTTATCGCCGAGGAGGATTACCGCTCCAGCGAACTTATCGGCTGGCTCTACCAGTTCTACATCGCTGAGAAGAAGGACGAGGTGTTTGCCGCGAAGGGGAAATTCACCGCCAGCGAGATTCCTGCCGCCACGCAGATATTCACGCCTAACTGGATTGTGAAGTACATGGTGCAGAACACCGTGGGTCGCATTTATCTGGACAACAATCCCTACGAGACGGAAGTAGCACAGGACTGGAAATATCTGGTGAATCCCTCTGAGCCTACCCCGAACGACCTTATCTTTCGTTACGATGACCTGACCGACCTGCGCCTGGCCGACCTGGCTTGCGGCTCCGGCCACATCTTGGGCGAGATGTTCGACATGCTCTATACATTATATATTAATGAAGGTTACAGCCGCCGCGAGGCCATTGAGCACATCTTCCGCCGTAACCTGACGGGCATAGACATCGACACCCGCGCCAAGCAGCTGGCGCAGTTCGCCCTGCTGTTGAAGGCCTGCCAGCGCGACGCCTCCTTCGCCGACTGCCATTGCATGCCGCGTGTGCTGGATATGCCGCAGCCTTATCCCGATAAGGAGCATCTGACCCGTGCGTTGGCCGATTATATCATGACGGACAACGGCGAGGCCATCACGGAACTGGCCGATGCTGTATGCTTGATGGACGAGGCGGACAACTTGGGCAGCATCATGAAGTTCGGCCTCTCGGAGCGCACACGCAACATCCTTGCTATCCGCACAGAGGAGTACGAACAGCAAACGATGCCCGCTGAGAGTGTAAGTGGCTTGCTGCCCTACATGCGCATCATCTTGGCACTGACGGAACGGTATCACGCTTTGGTGATGAATCCTCCCTACATGGGTGGTGGCAATATGAATGTCGTGTTGTCTAACTATGTGAAGAAAAACTATCCCGAAGGTAAAGCCGATTTAGCAACCGTCTTTGTGGAAAGGATGCCGCAACTCTTGCAGAAGAACGGACGGTATAGCTTTATCATACCGCCATCGTGGATGTTTCTCAGTACGTTTGAAGGCTTGAGAAAACAAATCATAGAACATCAAACGATTGACTCGCTTCTGCATCTTAGTCGAGGTGTATTTGGGGCTGACTTTGGCGCATCATCGGCTGTGATAGTCAATGCAGAGAGCAAGGAGACATACGGTACGTATTTCCGATTGATTGAACGCACATTCCAAGAGTTCGACCAACAACACCTTCGTATGCTCTTTGAGCAGACATTGGCAGACCATGACTTTAAGTACAACTTTAAGGAATATACAAAAGATGTTACTTCTCTGCCTTATTCAGAAGAAGGTAACCGTATCTACTACCCCCACGTCTCCCAACAGAACTTCGAGAAGATTCCGGGATGCCCGATTGGGTATTGGGTGAGTGAGAAGATGATTGAAGTAATTAATGAAGCTTCTCCAATTGATAATAACTTCAAATGTCGTGAGGGACTTCATACTACCGACAATAAAAAATATGTTAGACTTTGGCATGAAGTAGCATTTTCTAAAATCGCCTGCAACTGTCACAATTATGACGAGGTTGATGAAAATGGCATATGGGTTCCATATAATAAAGGTGGAGGCTTTAGACGCTGGTTCGGATTAAATGAATGTGTTGTAGCTTTTGATAAGAAGCATAGGGAAGAAATGGCTACATTACCATTTCATGTTAGACCAAGTCAAGATTTATATTTCAAAGAAGGAGGAACATGGAGTGCGATAAGCTCTGGCAAGTTTAGTATTCGATATTATCCAATAGGGTTTTTATTTGATGCTGGCGGACAAGTTGCTGTTGGGCAAGGTATAAAAAAACTTATTGGATATCTTAATTCTAACCTATTTGATCTAATCGCAAAAGTGACAATGCCGACAATAAATTTCAAATGCGGCGTTGTTAAAACATTACCTGATTTGAGTAATTCTACAAATAAGGAAATAGTAAATGAAAACATCTCCATCAGCAAATCCGACTGGGACGCCCACGAGACCTCTTGGGACTTCAAGGAGAACGAACTCGTCCGCCTCGGCAAGGAGCAGGGTGAAGGTTCGCACCGCCTGTCCGACCTGATGGATGCCTACCGGGAGCATTGGACGGAACAGTTCCTCCAGCTTCATGCTAACGAGGAGGAGCTGAACCGCCAGTTTATCGAGATATACGGCCTGGAGGACGAGTTGACGCCCGACGTGCCGCCGGAGGAAATCACCATCCTGCAACAAGGAGAAATACGTATTGAGAACGGACAAATCGTATGGCAGAACGATGTCATCGTGAAGCAGCTTATCAGCTATGCCGTAGGCTGTATGTTGGGTCGTTATCGTCTCGACAAGCCCGGCTTGCACATAGCCCATCCTGAACCTACAGCCGAGGAAACAGTTCCTTATACCTTCAATGGTCTGCAATGGAACATTGATGAGGACGGCATTTTGCCACTGATGCCCAGTGACACGGACTTTTCGGATAATGCCACGGTGATGTTCAAACGTTGGCTCGTGGTGACCTTCGGCGAAGATACCTTGGTGGACAATCTCAACTGTGTGGAAGCCGCCTTGGGCAAGAGTCTTGACGACTATTTCGTGAAAGATTTCTGGAAAGACCACAAAAAGATGTACCAGAACCGCCCCATCTATTGGCTGTTCTCCTCGAAGAAAGGTGCTTTCCAATGCCTGGCTTACATGCACCGCATGAACGCTTACACGGCAGAGCGCATCCGCACGAAATACCTCCTGCCCCACATCGAGTGGCTGGTGCAGCGGCAAACCGAGATGGAGGCCAACGCCGCCAACCTCAATGCCCGTGAGCGCAAGCAGTTGGACAGTATCACACGGCAGATTGCAGAGTGCCGCGAGTATCACGACCGCCTGCACACCGTGGCCGATGAGCAGATAGCTTTCGACCTGGATGATGGCGTGGTGGTGAACTATGGGAAGTTTGGAGATGTGTTGAGAAATATTAAGTGATATGACAACAGAAGATATATTACGGCTAAGAGACCTCGGCGAAGTAAGCAAGGTGCAGTTCAAGGAACGCATCTTGGACAAATATGACATAGGCTGCGAACTGGTTGCCATGAGTAATTATCGCGGAGGTCAGCTTGTGATTGGCATCCATGACAAGACAGGAGAATTTAACCCCTTGTCGTATGCCGAGGTGCAGGAAACGACCAACTTGCTCGGCAATATCGCTTCGGAAAATGTCGTTCCAAGCATCTTGCTCGATATTGACACGGCTCAAGTGGAAGACGGCAGCGTGGTGGTAGCCACAATCAAAGAGGGGAACAACAAGCCTTACCACGACAATAAAGGCATAGTCTGGATAAAGAACGGCGCTGACAAGCGCAAGGTGTTTGACAATGCCGAACTGGCAGAAATGATGTCAGAATGTGGAAGTTTCGCCCCGGACGAAGCGGTGGTGAAAGATGCCACGCTAAATGACTTGGATGAAGACACCCTCAAGGTTTTCCTGCAAAACCGCTTCTCCATCGTATTGGAGAAGAAAGGTCTGGTCGGCGACGCTCTCCGTGAAGCTTCTCTTGACTATATCGCCAATGCCATTGCCAAGGGACATGACTTGAACAAGCTGATGCGTAATTTGCGATTTATTCGTCCGGACGGAGGTCTGACCGTAGCCGCCATGCTGCTGTTCGGCAAATACACCCAGCGTTGGCTACCAGTCATGACGGCCAAATGCATCAGTTTTGTCGGGAACCATATAGGCGGCAAGCAATTCCGAGACAAAGTGAACGATGCGGATATGGAGGGAAACCTGCTGCATCAGTTTGAAACCATCATGGCTTTCTTTACCCGGAATCTTAAAAACGTACAGGTAGAGAAAGAATTTAATTCGTTGGGCAAGCTCGAAATCCCTTATAGCAGTTTGGTTGAGTTTGTGGTCAATGCACTTGTACACCGCTCCCTGAACTGGAATGCACCCATCCGTATCTTCATTTTTGACAACCGGGTGGAGATACACAGTCCCGGCATCCTGCCCAACGGCTTGCAAGTGGAAGACATAACCAACGGCACCTCCATGCCCCGTAACAATTTCCTTTTCAACAATGCCATCTATCTCCTGCCTTATACGGGAGCTGGTACGGGTATCCAGCGTGCCTTGGAAGATGGACTGCAAGTAGAGTTCAAGAATGACGAAAGGACACATGAGTTTTTGATTACGATAAAAAGGAATCCTAATTTAGAGGCGGACTCTGACACTATCCTTAGCAGAAACGAGGCTACCCCTGACACTATTCCCGGCAAAAACGAGACTACCCCTGACACTTTTGATGTGACCCCTGACACTCGCCCTGGCAAAAATGAGGCTACCCCTGACACTTTTGGTATGACCCCTGACACTCGCCGGATGAAACTCACTCCCAAGCAAAAGGATGTGGTCAATTATTGCAACGTACCTCGTAGTAGTCGTGAAATACTTGAAAGAGCCGGGGTAAGTTATCATAGCAAGAATATCCAAACTTATATTACGGACTTGGTTGAAGCAGGGTATTTGGAAAGAACAATACCAGAAAGACCTTCCGACATGAACCAAAAATACCGGAAGAAATGAGCGCGATAGACAAAATATACAATTACTTTGATAGAGAGCCTGACTTGAAAGTCCTCTTTATCTTTAATGACGAGTTCCTTGCTGACGAGCTTCGCGAGGTGCAGTGGAAGGAAGGCTACCGCTTTGTGGACTTCCAGGGGGATTGGTTCACTGTGAAGTACAATCTGGACAACGCCTGGGCCGATGACCGGGTGGTGTTATACTTCCATCAGGAGTCCCCTTTGCAAAAGAAATCGTTGAGGGAGAATTTTCCGCTGCTCGACGTGCTGACGGCCAATATGGAATACAAAAGCCAAGATTATACCGCCTTTATGCAACAGTACGGATTACCCGACACGGACAAGCCGATGATGCGCTTTGTGGAAAGGAACATCATGGCGTTGCAGTCGGAAAGGATGCTGCGCCTGTTCGCCCCCTATTACCAGGACCGGAGCATCACGACCGACAAGCTGGTCCGAGGATTCATCAGCAGCTACATGGGCGTGCAGCGCATCCTGGAATGGGATGCTATCCTTTTGCGCGTCATCTTGTTGGGACGGGACGCGGAGCAACAGAAGCGGACGGACTTCTTCGTGAAGCTGCGCAAATGCAAGGATGCAGTCGAAGCCTTGGGACGGAAGCTGACAGACATTTTCGGCACAACCATCGATGACAATACGGAAGAAAAAGTGGCTGATGTGGTGAAGGTGTTGAAATACAACGCTATCGTGCAGAATCTTGCCCCCGTGGCAGCGGACGACTACAAGCAATGGCGCATAGACAACACCCTTGCCCTGCAACAGATGAACCGTCTCCTGGAACTGGCACTCAGTCAGGAAAAGACAGCGGACGCGCTGTTGGAGGTAATGGACGAATTGGGCGATGCCGTCCGTGATGAGGAACTGATACGTTGGTACGGAACGGACGCCAACTACTATTTCGTGCCGCCACGCCTCTGCCAGCCCATCGTGGCCGGACTGCTCAAGGATAAGATGGAAACCGAGCCGGAGGCGGTCATCAGACGGATAGAGGATCTGATGCTGAAGCTGAACGGACGCGGCATGACGGCAGCGGCCATGGACTATTGCCTGACCGTGGCGCAATACTACCAGAAAGCATTGGCACTCGGCTCGCTCACGCTCAACACGCCCGACGAATACGTGATGCGCTATCAGGAGGATTATTACGTGTTGGACCAGCTTTACCGGCAGGCCACCGAACAGTATTTCAAGGTGGACCCTTCGTGCGGATTGTTCCCCGACATCCAGCAGGCCAAGCACAGTCTTGACCTGCATTACAGCAAGCTCAACAACCGCATGAATCAGGAATGGACTCGCTGCATTCAGGAAACCGGAGGCATGGGCGGAGTACACCTGTCCCGTCAGCAAGATTTCTATGAGAAGCGCATCCGGCCCATGCAGAAGAAAGTGGCCGTCATCGTGAGCGACGCCCTGCGCTACGAGGTGGCGCAAGAACTGATAGGCGAACTGGCCCGGTCCAAGCATGTCGCCACGCTGAAAGCCATGCTGGCCATGCTGCCCACGGAGACCAAATACGGCAAACCGGCGCTTTTACCCCACCGGGAGCTGAAACTCTATGGACAAGAGGACAGTCAGAATATGTCAGTAGACGACCATATACTGAGCACCACCGAAAAACGCTCGGAACACTTGCAAAGATACAAGGACGGAGCCATCTGTGTTCCGTTTGAAACCGTAGCGGAATACAACCAACAGAAGAACCGCGAGATATTCAAACATCCGTTGGTGTATATCTTCCACGACACGATAGACAAGGCCGGACACGACGGTACGGCCAAGCAAGTGACGCAGGCATGCCGGGAAGCCATCAACGAACTGGCCACGATGATTCCCAAAATCCTCGCAAGCTACAACGTCACGGAAGTGTATGTCACCAGCGACCACGGTTTTCTGTTCAATGACATCGACTTTGCGGAAAAAGACAAGCACAAGATAGAAGAGGAAACCATTGAGCGCAGCACCCGTTACTATCTGACCCGCTCGGATGCCGAAGCCACGGGGATGGTGAAGTTTCCGCTCAGTGAAGTGTCGGGTATCTTGAACGGAAGCGATGTGTATGTGGCCGTGCCGCAGGGAACGAATCGCTTGGCGGCACCTTCCGGGGGATATATGTTCACGCATGGCGGAGCTTCCATGCAGGAACTAATCATACCTATTATAATATGTCATCAGGAGCGCGATGACAACAAACAGCCTGTGGGGGTGATGGTGCTCGACCGCAAACTGTCTATCCAGGCATCCCGACTGCGCTTCAAACTGTTGCAGACGGAGGCTGTTTCCATGGACATGAAGGAAAGATACATCCGCGTGGCCTTGTATCACAACGACGAGCCGGTCACACCTGTCAAGGATATCCTGCTGGACAAGACCGACCCGTCGCTGGACAACCGGAAGATTCAGGTGGACCTGACCTTGAACCGGAACGTGGACGCCAAGGTGCTCCAACTGAAAGTGTTTGACGCAGCGGACGACCTGAATCCGCTCATCAAAGAGAATGTGACGAACAATACCTTAATTGAAAACGATTTTGACTTTGAATGATGGAACTGCAGCAAAAGATATTAGATGCCTTCATCGGCAAGGTGGTGCGGAAGGATCTGGCTTTCCTCGTGAAAGGCGGACTACCGGTACCCACCTACGTGTTGGAGTATCTGCTGGGACAGTATTGCGCCAGTGATGACGAGGAAATCATCAACGACGGACTGGAAAAAGTCAAGCAGGTAATCCGGAACAATTACGTGCATCGTGCGGAGGCGGAAAGCATCAAAGGCGTCATCCGCGAGCATGGCAAGCACAGGGTAATAGACAAAGTAACCGTCACCCTCAACGAGCGGAGCGACGAGTACAACGCTACCTTTGCCAATCTCGGCCTGTCGGGAGTGCCCATCGGGACGGAGTATGTCCGCAAGAATCCCAAACTGCTGTCGGGCAACGGCGTGTGGTGCATTGTCACCATCGGCTATGTGTCGGGAGAGGACATCAAGGTGCGTTGGGAGATACAGAACCTGAAACCCATACAGATTTCCCACATCGACCTGGAGGAATACATCGAGCAACGTTCCAAATTCACCACGGAGGAATGGTTGGACTTCCTGATGCACACGGTCGGCTTGAATCCGGAGGTGATGAACCGACGCGAGAAGTTCATCACGCTGGCCCGATTGCTTCCTCATGTAGAGAACAATTACAACTTCGTGGAGCTGGGGCCCAAAGGCACGGGCAAGAGCCATGTGTTCCAAGAGTTGTCACCTTACGGCGTGCTGGTCAGCGGAGGCGACGTGACCTCGGCGCGGCTGTTTGTCAAGATGCAAGGCAACAAGGAAATATTGGGACTAGTGGGCTACTGGGACGTGGTGGCATGGGACGAATTCGAGCAGCAGAAAGGCCGCAACGTGGATGCCGTGTTGATAGACACCATGCAGAATTACCTAGCCAACAAATCGTTTAACCGAGGCAAGGGGACACATGAAGCCAGCGCGTCGATGGTATTTGTGGGAAACACCAAGCACACCGTGCCCTATATGTTGAAAAACTCGCATCTGTTTGAGTCCATTCCCACTTCCTTCATCAAAGGGGCTTTCCTCGACCGCATCCACCTGTATAATCCCGGATGGGAAGTCAGGATTCTGAAGAAGAACAGCTTTTCGACCGGATACGGACTGATTACAGACTATATAGCCGCCGTGCTGCACGAGTTGCGGAATGACGACCGTACATCGGCGTTGAAAGAATATGCGCGGTTTGACGGCTCGCTGTCTGAACGCGACCATCTGGCCATCCGCAAGACTTTCTCCGGATTCAGCAAGTTGCTCTATCCAGACGGTCGGATGACCGATGAGGAAGCACGGGAAATCATAGACTTTGCCACCGAAGGGCGCAAGCGTGTGAAGGACCAGCTGTATGCCATTGACGAGACTTTCAATGCAGAGCCTGCAAAGTTTGTCTACACCTGGTTGCCCACGGGAGAAAGCGTGAAAGTGGAAACGCTGGAAGGCTTGGAGTTTGATTCTCAAAATGCCACGAGCCAAAATCAAGACAATACCCATCCGTCTTCGGAGCAAGAGCAAAAGGCAGGCATGGAGGGAACCACATCCGAAACATCATCCTCTACCACCAAGGGAAAACGTCCCCGTATTCCTGCTTTGACTTCCAAGGTCATTACCATCCGCGAAAACCAGGGCGGCATCACCTATAAGGGACTCTTTGGCGACTATCTGCGCACGGCCAAGGAAATCAGGCTGACCGACCCGTTTATCCGTCAACCCTACCAGATAGACAACTTGGTAGACTTTATCCAGATGGTGCGTGACGTGACATCCGTGCAGGACACCATCAAGATTCACCTAAGTACACAGAACGAGGACGATGAGAAGGTGGCGGAAGTAATAGACAGCTTCAACGACCTGGCCGATGAACTGCTGCCCCTGGGCATTGAGTTCACCTACGACTTCAAGGCCGACCACGACCGCATGATACAGACCGACACGGGATGGACCATCACTTTGGGGCGCGGACTGGACATCTATGAAAAGTTCGGCCGTTTCTCCCTAAGTCGGGCCAACCAGCAGAACCGCCGTTGCAAGGCATTCAATGTGTCCATCAACCATACCCAAAACGAAACCAATAATTGAACAAATATGGAATACTTCAGACCCACATATACACCAGAAAGAATCACGAACCTAAGGGCGAATGAGATTTTTGTATTCGGAAGTAATCTGCAAGGAATGCACGGTGGAGGAGCGGCACGTATGGCATACGAAAAGTTCGGTGCCATCTGGGGCAATGGTGTAGGGTTGCAAGGTCAATGCTATGCCATACCGACCATGCAAGGTGGCGTGGAAACCATTCGCCCCTATGTGGATGAGTTCATTGCTTTTGCCAAGGAACGCAAGGAACTGACTTTTCTGGTGACTCCCATTGGTTGCGGAATAGCCGGATTCAAGGCGGAGGACATCGCTCCCTTGTTCAAAGAAGCGATAGTGGAAGAAAACATTGTGTTGCCGGAATCGTTTGAGGAGGTAATCATGCAAAGCCGTCCGTTAAGCAAGGCCGCTATTGACGTGTTGGCAAAGCGGATGCAAGCAAAGAATCCCTATTCCGCAGGTACGCTTTCTCACGGTATCTGGGAACATCAGCACTATTTTGAACTGTTGTGGGGCAGTTATGACCATTATGATTGGCACGAACACTTTGAAAAGTATGGTCTGTGCGAAGACTTTGAAAGAGGAGTGGTACTTACTGATGACCTCATGCACCAACCGGTCAATAAAGAATGGGTGTTCGGAATGTATAGGTAGAGAAGTGCGGAATTTTGACGAATACAAATGGCAAAAGCATCGTATGGAAATTGTCATTACCGGCAATCTGCACAAATTCATGGATAATGAAGAGCTGAAAGTCTTTCTGCTTGGCACAAGAGATAAGATATTGGTGGAAGCCAGCCCCTACGATACAGTTTGGGGGATTGGCATGAAAGAAGATGACCCAGACTGCAGGAACCCCCGTTTATGGAAAGGAGAAAACCTGCTTGGGTTCGCATTGATGGATGTGAGAGAAAAACTCAATAAGATAAAATAAGTAGCATTCACTATGAAATCATCGGACAAGCATCAAGCGTTTCGTCTGGCTCACATCTTTGCCATAGACCGTCTACGGATGGGAACGGACGGCCATGGAATCACTACGTTGGTTTGTTTCATGGGTTGTCCGCTTCGGTGTGCCTACTGTCTGAACGACCGCTGTCATGAGGAAATCTATTCGTATGGCAACAATGGCCTTTCGTTGAAAAAAGAAATCATACAATTGGATGTCAATGAACTCTATGACCGTGTGAAGGTAGACGACCTTTACTTTCAGGCAACGGGAGGTGGCATCTGTTTTGGGGGCGGCGAGCCGACCCGATACGCCAGTTTCATAGAGGAATTTCGTCGGATATGCGGTAATGTCTGGAAAATCACATTGGAAACCTCACTTTACTGTTCTGAAGACACCATCCGACAACTCGCACCGATAGTAGACCATTGGATAGTGGATGTAAAGGACATCAACCATGTCATCTACGAACGATATACCGGGCAACCGAGCTGTATCCGTGACCACTCACTGAGCGTACTGCTCCAGACTTGCCGGGTGAAGGATATCACCGTGAAAGTCCCCCTTATTCCTGGTTATAATACGGATAAGGATGTGGACTACAGCCTTGATGAACTGGAAAGAATGGGGTTTACGAATTTTGAATGTGTACGCTACCTTCAAAGAGAATCAAAATATCACCCTCAAACAAAAGGACTGCAACATGAACGGAAAGGATAAATGCAATTTGCTCAGAGAAATCCGAAAGCGGATAGCCACGCAGTATGGATTGACCTATCAGCCAGCAGAATGCCGCCACGAAGGGGATTGCGCTGGCACATGCCCCAAATGTGACACTGAACTGCAAGACCTGCAAAGGCAATTAAAGGAGAAAGGTATTGAAAATATTGAACCTGACCGACAGATGAAGGAGATGGTTGACACCTTCAATCCGGGCGGTGATACGGACAATGACCTCATTGCCCTACAAGGTGATGTTGCCCCACCCGAATACAATGACAAAATAGAAATTACAGAAGGTATGCCTGTACCGCTTCCTGAAGGAATGTCCAATTTTCCCGAACCCAAAAAGAAAAGGGCGTTTTTCAAGGAATGTGCTGTTGCCGGCTGGAACTTCCATCATCCGGAAGACTTTTGGGATGAGCTGTATGAAGGTGCGGAGCTAGTCTTGATTCGCGAGCGCGCCAATAAGCATGACCGCAATGCGGTGGCCGTGGCATTAGCCGATGATATGGAAGGTGATACGGAAAATTTTGACTTTGATTGCATCATCGGCTATGTACCACGAAAGGAAAACGAAATGGTGGCGAAAATGATGGATATGGGATGGGGTGACGCCTTTACTGCGGAACTTACCACTGTCAAGGATAATGGAACTTACGATGAACGCTTACGTATGACCATCTATATTAAAAGCAAGATAGAGAGTACGGAAAGTTGGTATGTACAAAAGATGGATAACAGTTCCTGCCAAAACCTTTTGGAATTTCTTTATCAAGATGGTATCACACATTTCCGTTGGGGTGGTTTCCCTCCTTGGGAAAGAGATTTACCCCGAAAAGGTGACAAGGTGGTATTCATTCACCAATGTGGAGCGGATGCTGAACTCTACCTGATGCACACAATTGCCATAGGCGAGGATGCCATGCTTTTCTTGGAGAATCCGGAGGAGGAACTGAACATGGTTGATGATTGCGCCCCGTATGTACTGACGTTGGTCAAAGGGCCGATTATAGTTGACTTGCAGGAACTAAACTTCTTGAGCAACTGTAAAATCGGTTCTTGCCAACCGGAAGAAAAACTGTCTGAAGATTGTATTGCCAAATTAAAAGATTTATTCTTCAAAAAATAACGCCTATGCCCAAACTTCGCTGTGTAGTGGAACGCATCACCTATCAGAATCCGGAGAACGGATATTCTGTCATGAAAGTCAAGGTGAAAGGTTATGACGACCTTGTGACCTTGGTGGGCAACCTGTTGGAGGTGCCTGCCGGAAGCGTGCTGCTGTGCGAAGGTGACTGGAAGGTGGACAAGCGTTATGGCAGCCAGTTCGTCTGTCAGACTTGGGAGGAAGTGATGCCTGCCACTGTCTATGGCATTGAGAAATATCTGGGAAGCGGTCTGGTGAAAGGAATCGGGCCGAAGTTCGCCCAACTCATTGTGAAGCAGTTCGGGCTGGATACCATCGAGGTGATAGAGACCGACATCGAACGGCTGTATGAAGTGCCGGGCATCGGCAGGAAGCGTGTGGAGAAAATCCGCGAGAGCTGGGAGAAGCAGAAGGACATCAAGAACGTGATGCTTTTCCTGCAAGGCTATGGGGTAGGCACGGCCTATGCAGCCAAGATATACCGCCAATACGGCAAGGAGAGCATCGACAAAGTGAAAGAGAATCCCTATCGCCTGGCGGATGACATCTGGGGCATCGGCTTCAAGACAGCTGACGGAATCGCAGGGAAGATGGGATATGAGAAGAACGACCTGCGTCGCTGCAAGAGCGGCATCATCTATACCTTGAACCAACTGGCCAATGAGGGACACGTGTATGCCGAGGAGGAGCAGCTGGTGAAAGCCGCCATCTGTCTGCTGGAAGCGGATGAGGACTCCATCCGCAAAACCCTGACCGACATGGCACGGACGGAAGACCTGAAGATAGAGGATGAAGCCATCTACCTGCCTCCGTTCTACTTTGCCGAGGTGGGCACGGCCAACCGTCTGCTTGCCCTGCTCCGTGAGTCGGAAAGCAATCTCTTTGCGACCCGGTTCAATGCAGCGGAACTGTCCAAGGAAACTGGCATCACGTATGACGAGGTGCAGTTGCAGGCCATCGGGGAAGCCCTTCGCTCCAAGGTTATGGTGCTGACTGGCGGGCCCGGCACAGGCAAGACCACCACGACCCAAGGTATCATCGCCGCACTGAAACATCTGGGGCTACGCATCCTGCTGGCCGCTCCCACCGGACGGGCTGCCAAGCGGATGAGCGAGGCTACGGGCATGGAGGCCAAAACCATCCACCGCCTGCTGGAGTACAATCCGAAGGACGGCTACAAACGCAACGAAGAGAATCCGCTGGAAGGCGACGCGCTCATCGTGGACGAATGTTCCATGATAGACATCATCCTGATGAACAGTCTGATGAAGGCATTCCCCGTCTCCATGCGCCTGGTCATGGTGGGCGACATCGACCAGCTGCCCAGCGTGGGAGCCGGCAACGTGCTGCGCGACATCATTGAAAGCGGAAAGATACCCGTCATCCGCCTGACGCGCATCTTCCGGCAGGCACAGTCCAGCCGCATCGTGATGAGTGCGCACGCCATCAACCAAGGCCGTTTCCCCGATATCAGCAACGGTAAGGACACCGACTTCTTCTTCATGCAGCAGGAAGATCCGGAGAAAGTGGCCGAAGAGATTGTGAACCTCGTGAAGAACCGACTTCCCAAAGCCTACCATCGGAGAACATCCGACATCCAGGTGCTGACGCCCATGCAACGGGGAATAGTAGGCGCGGCCAATCTGAACATGGCCTTGCAGCAGGCCCTGAACCCTTCGGGCGCGTCGCTGAACCGTAGCGGCTATTTGTTCCGCCAGGGCGACAGGGTGATGCAGCTGCGGAACAATTACGACAAGGATGTGTTCAACGGAGACTTAGGGTTCGTGGAATCTGTCGATTTGGAGGACCGCACCTTGGCCGTCAACTTCGACGGCAGACAGGTGGAATACGATGCCTCGGAGCTGGACGAGCTGACGCTGGCCTATGCCACCACTATCCACAAGTCACAAGGGTCGGAATATCCCATCGTGGTGATGCCCGTCCTGATGACCCACTATGTGATGCTGCAACGCAACCTGATTTACACGGGCATCACCCGTGCCAAGAAGATTTGCGTGCTCATCGGCACGAAGAAGGCACTGTCGTTTGCCATCCGCAACATGACGGTGCTGAAACGCAACACGAGGCTGAAAGAACGGTTGAACCCGGCATTGGGGCAATCCGTATCACCCAAACAGATACGCCCCTACATCTTGGGAAATCCGGAGGATGAAACAGCCATTGCCGCCGAACCTACGGTGGGTTATGACAAAGGAGACAAATAAACATGAATACCGAACGCCAATACATAGCCATTGACCTGAAGTCATTCTACGCCTCGGTAGAATGTGTGGAACGGGGACTTGACCCGCTCAACACGTGCCTGGTCGTGGCCGACCCGTCGCGGACGGAAAAGACCATCTGTCTGGCCGTATCGCCTGCGCTGAAAAGCTATGGAATCGGCGGCAGGCCACGGCTGTTCGAGGTGGTGCAGAGGGTGCGTGAGGTGAACCGGCAGCGGGGACGCTCCGGGAAATCGCACTCGAAAAAGGAACTGGACGCACACAGGGAGCTGGCCGTGGACTATCTGGTGGCACAGCCACGCATGGCGCATTACATCCAATACAGCACACGCATTTATGAAATATATCTCCGCCACATCGCCCCGGAGGACATCCATGTCTATTCCATCGACGAGGTTTTTATGGACGTGACATCCTACCTGAAGAATTACCGGATGACGGCTCACGAGCTGGCCATGAAAATCATCCGGGAGGTGCTGGCCGAGACAGGCATCACCGCCACCGCTGGCATTGGCACGAACCTTTATCTCTGCAAGGTAGCGATGGACATTGTGGCCAAGAAAATGCCTGCCGATAAGGACGGCGTACGCATCGCGGAACTGGACGAGATGACTTACCGCCGTCTGTTGTGGGAACATACACCGCTTACGGACTTCTGGCGCGTGGGCCGTGGAATTGCCGCACGGCTGGCGGCCTACGGCATCCTGACAATGGGCGACATCGCCCGCTGTTCCATTGAGCGTGAGGACTTGCTGTATAAGCTGTTCGGGGTCAATGCGGAACTGCTGATAGACCATGCCTGGGGATGGGAACCTGTGACTATGGACTTGATAAAGGCATACCGTCCGGAAACAAACTCAGTCAGCAGCGGACAGGTGCTCCAGTCGCCCTATACGGCAGTCAAGGCACGGAATGTGGTACTGGAAATGGCGGACAGTCTCTCTCTGGACCTGGTTGACAAGAGACTGGTGACCGACCAGCTTGTGCTGACCATCGGTTACGACACTGAATCGCTGACGGACAGGAATATCAGGGAAAAGTATCAGGGCAAAGTGGCGACCGACCGCTATGGCAGACAAGTCCCGGTTCATGCACACGGAACAGTAAACATGGAGCGTCCGACCTCTTCCGAAACAATCCTCATGGAGAAGTCCGGCGGACTGTTCGACCGCATCGTAAACCCCGACCTGCTGGTACGCCGCATCACCCTGTCGGCAAACCATCTTATGCACGAGGCGGATATACAGCCAGACAATAAAGCGGTGCAGCTCGACCTTTTCACCGACTACGAAAAGCAGGAAAAGGAACAGAAAGCTGAAGAAGAGATGCTGGCTAGGGAACGCCGCCGCCAGGAAGCCGTGCTGCAGATAAAGAAGAAGTTCGGCAAGAACGCCATCCTCAAAGGGTTGAACTATGCGGACGGAGCCACCCAGCGGGAACGCAACCAGCAGATAGGAGGACACCATGAGTAGATATGACGACATCATCCACCGGCCGCACCATGTCTCCAAGACCCGGAAGCCGATGCCGATGATAAACCGTGCCGCCCAGTTTGCGCCCTTCGCCGCTCTGACCGGCCATGACAAGGCGATAGCTGAGACCGCACGGCAGACCACACCGAGGCAGATACTGTCATCGGACGAACAGGAGATACTGTCCAGGCGTCTGACCTATGCCATTGGCCATATCGGTGAGCGTTCCAATCTTACATTCATCTATTTTATTCCTGACACGTTAAAAGACGGCGGCAGAAATATCACAATTACCGGAGTAATACGGAGGTACGATGAGTTGGAAAGAACTGTCATTTTAGAGACAAATGAAATCCTATTGATTGACAATATCTTATCAATCTCAGGAGGGATGATAGAAAAGCTACAACAAGAATAACGTGTTCTCTACAAATTATACTTACCATTGAAAATCAAAGATATATGAGTAAAACAACATTCAATTATAAATGTACCATTAAATTAAATTCATTATGAGAAAGGTTTTCGTGTTATTGGCAGTGTTACTTTTGACAGCACAGCTTGCATGTGCTAAAAAACTGTATGTAGAGATGGAATACAAGAAAAATTCCATAAAACTTGATGATGGCACAGACAGAAAGCCGCAAACTGTCAAGGGAACTGATGGCAAAGATTTGAAATTCAACTCCCTGATAGGGGCATTGAATTATATGTCTCTTCAAGGATGGGAATTAGTCGATACGAAATCTGTTACCACTGGGGGCGGATTTGTAGGCGCATATGGAGGAGCAAGCTCAACCAGCACAACAGTATATTACATTTTTTGCAAGGAAGTTCCTGACGAAGAATTAGAAGAAACCGTGGCGAACTCTTACAGGAAAGATTAAACCTATTCCTGCCATTGCAAGTTGAACCTATAATATAAATAGCTTATGATAATCCGCAAACGACCTATCATATCTTGGCTGCTCAATATTGACAACGTGGAAGATGAAGGAAAATTCGGCGTGCCCATGCTGAGCAACAAGCAACATTTTGGATATTTGGCCAATGGCCTGAAATTCCTGTCTGATGTCCGCCAGACACAACCGGATTGGGGCTTACCCGAACTTCTCATGCCCTCTTTTGAGGTAGTCATGAAGAAAAGCGCAAAATCATTTTACGGCATTGACCATCAGCTTTTCCAGGAGTTCTACAAGGATAATGTCTGTGGCATACTCCTTTCCAGAGACTGCGGGACGATTGTTTATGGATTTGGAGAAGACACATTGCATGTGTGGCTGTTCAGGGAGGATGGCGGCATTAGCAACCTGTATATGTATTTTTACATAGAATCAACCAAGGACAATGTACGGCATATATACACGTGGCCGACATTGACGGCAGATGACCAGCTTTTTGCCGGGAATAAGGAGGAACGGGAACAAATTTATGAGAGGTTGGCTAACAAATTGATGGTATATCTTGCCGTTAAAAAATATGTAAAGGTAGAAACAATCATCGTACCCGTTGGAACAACCGCTAAATTGGATGATAAGATTTTGGGGTACAAAAGCAAAGAAAAGGTCAGGAATGAGAGCGGTCAGGAAGTAATTGTAATGGATTCGAGGTGGTTCCGCAAGATTGTGAATGACAATGAAATATTCGTCAGAGGATTTTTCCGCTTCCAAAATAAAAAGGATGAAAAAGGGGAATGGTACAAGGAATTGATTTTTGTGGACTCTTTTGTGCGGCACGGTTATCATCGCAATGCCCTGATAGAGGAGGAAAACAATAGTAAGGAGTAGAACGGCACAATTCTTACCTCAAAGGAATACATTACCCCGACCCACACCTCACGGCGCAGGTCGGGGTCTGAACATTTCAAGGAATTATGCCGGTGTCCTCGCCTCCAGGAAGCGGTAGGCATTGGCGTTTACAAGTCCTACAATCCGGTCGTGGTATTCCGTGTTGGAGTTGCACAACCCACGGCTCTGCACCACCTTGCCTTGGCTCAACGAGAACTCCACGGTTTCGATGCGGTTGCCTTGGCGGTCATGTGCCGATAGGATAACGCTGTCCGCCTTGGCGTAATATTCGCATTGGAACACGCAATGGTGAAGGCTGCTTCCCTCGGCCTGAAAAGCCTCGATAGAGTCAAGCACGGATATTTCAATGTCATTGTCGCTGATGACAATCCCGAAGAAGCATGACTTTTCCCTGTAGAAGTCAGCCTCTTTCGCCTTGGCTCTCAACATCTGTTCCCTGTCTCTACGCTTCTCCTCCGCCTTGTTCCTTTTGTCCAGCCAACGGTCATGCGCGGCTTTGAGGTCTTTGGGACAGATATACTTGGCGTTGTGGATGTCCTTCCCACATTGCTCCAACAAACGGACGGTATCGCACCACAGGCCGTAGTCTGACGGGCGGTAATGATGCCGTGCGGCCACCTTGTACGACTGCCAGCACGTGTCCAAATCCAGCGGACGGCTCACAAAGTAAGCCACGGCCTGCAAGTCCTTGGACTTCATCATCGTCTCTATCCGGCTGTCCGTCAACAACGCTTTCATCAACCTTGCCGGATGGCAGTCATCGGGAAGCCTGCCTTTCATGCCGTTGCGCCTCAGTTCGGGAAGTACCTTGTAACGTGGGTAAACGTATGTGTCGGAAATCACCCAATGCACCTCGGACAAAAGCTTTAGGTCAATTCCTGTACACCAATTGAAACTGTCCATATACCAGCCCAATGTCCTCGCCCTTGATGTTACCGCCATCCTGCCCCCTGCATTGAGCCATAGGCGGCACACCTCCATGCAGGACTTTTCCAACTTCATCCCTTTCCTGCATACGGCTCTTAGCAGGAACACACGCTGCACCTGCAGGCCGTCCACCACCTCAAGGGAAGAAAAGTAGGCGGACTGTACCTCCTTGCGCTTCAACGTGTCCTTTACCTGCAAGCGGTGTCCGCAATGGGGACAGCATACCGACTTGCCTTTTCCCCTATGGTCAAACTTCGCTCCGCAGTCACCGCAAGTGCTGTTATGGCCGGACGTGCGGAACGCGATATGTACAATGATATTTCCTAATGCCCATTCAATAGCCTTGGGGCTGACGGTTGACAGCTTCCCATTGGAAGCCGCCACCGCCTTTTCAAATCTGTTCCTTGGTTTCATGGCTCAAAAATTGTCAAAAAGTGATGGTTGATGTTGTTTGTCCTCTTGTGCCTTTGCAGATTTCGGCTTATGGTTGCGTGCCTGCAGCTTGCGCAGTTCCCCGTCTTGGTAGCGTTTGAGTGCGAGTGCCTTCTGTTCCGCCTTTTCCTCTTCCGTCAGCTCCACATGGTGGTTGACCACCACGTTGCAGGACTGCGGCTTGCCTATTTCAAGTTCCGGCTCGTCTATGCAGTGGACGGCCATTGAATAGATTTCATCGTCGGCAAATCCGCAGCAACCCGACTTCTGCACTTCATTGAGGATGAACGCCACCACATCGTCAATGGTGCGTGTCGTGGTTTCATACTTGGCACGGAAAAATTCATCTTCCTTTGCCCTTTGGTCAAGATAACCCTTGATAATCTCCTTGAAATGTTCTGTTCCTTTCATATTTCCTTGCTTTTTGTTGATAAATCCATACATACTAAATCGGCAGACCTGCCAGCAGTTCCAAAAGCGGTATGGTGTTGATGTCCTTGTCGAAACGCACCTGCCAGTCCGGCCTTGCAAGTAAAGACGGCATGAACTTCTTTACCGCAAACCGTCCGTTGTCGTTTGAATAGCAGTCAATGGTGGCGAAGTTCGCCCCGTCTTTACGGATGTAAGCAAAAAACGGCGGCATACCGCAGAAGCACTTGCGGATGCTTTCCCTGTCCCACAACAAGGTAAGCCATAAATACTGCCCTTGTAGCTTGCACTCTCCTTTCTGTCAATGAGTTCTATTGCCATAACGCTTGATTTTTGAAGTTCAAATCTTTTCCCTTTTGTTTGAAGCCTTGCGGCTTCCAGCTCCGGGATGTTTTACGATACAGGGGAACGGAGGGCGGAAGTGCCACAATGCAAATGTGGCAGGCGGAAAACACACGGAATACCCGATTTGGCACAAATCGCGGAAGGCTGCCGTGCGTTTTCCGCCACCGCCAAGCCTGCGCCGTTTGCAGACGGCACGCCCTCCGTAAATTCGTATCGGAAAACCCACGGAGCCGGATGCCATGAGGGGCAGGAAACGGAAAATCCCGATGCCACATTGAAATGACACCGGGATTCCCCACATAATTTTGAAACAAATTCCTTATGAAGCCTACGGCAAGGGTATCTCAAACGACTTCACCACGCACTGAGCCTCCTTGTCCAGGATGAACCAGTATTCGGAATGATAGCCTTGGCCGTCCGCATCCACACCCTCGAAGTCAACCTTGACCTTCCAGCCGGAGAACGGTTGCGGACTCCCGTCAAGCGGGCCGCTGAAATCCATCAGCCGCCTCAGGCTCGACATGGCCGACATCTGCCGCTCCATCAGGGCTGCCGTTTCCTTGTCGTCCGGATTGAAGTTCTCCAGCCCGTCCGTCACATCCATCACCTTCCTGTTGATTTCCACCATAGCCAGAGAGAGGGCCATCTTTTCCTCCTGCGTAATGTAGGTATGCCCGAACACGGAATCCGGCTTGCTGACAGCCAATATCCGTATGGATTCGGGATTGTGCACCGATGCCTTCAATGCCTTTTCGGCCATGTCCGCCGCGCGGCCGTCCAGATTGTCCGCACAGCAGACAAAGTAGAACACACCACCCCAGAACAACACGATGGAGGCGAGTATTATCCAGATTTTCATTCCTGGCCTCATATCTTCACGATTTGAAGTTTGTCAGGCGATACGCCGAGCCGCTTACGGTAGATGCTGCCGTCTTCCCGGTACATCTCCAGTTCCGAAGAAGTGATGCCCTTCTCGCATATTTCCACGGCTTCCTCCAAGGTGAGCTGGTGTCCGCCGATGTTGCGCCAGATGGCGAAGGAGCAGGGTGCGTTCTGGTTGGCATAGTTGGAGCAGTTGAACGCCCGGCTTCCCACACGGATTTCCCCTCCGCAATGCGGACACCTGCCGATGACCGGCTGCATCAGGATGTCGCCATCGTCGGCAAGCTCCAGCACGGTCGGGAATGCCTTGCCCTCCTTGGAGGCGAAACCGTCCAGCAGGATGCGGCGTTTCTCCAAAAGTTCCGCCACCTCCGCGTCCGCCATCTTGCGGTTGCCGATGATGGCATTGATGTTCAGTATGCAAGAGGACTTTTCCCCCATGTTGTTTTCACAGCGGTACCCCTTGCAGGTCTTGACCACATTGCCGCCGCACAAGGGGCAGCGGCCGATGATTTTCTTTTCTGTTTCCATTGTTGTATGAATTGATTGTATTACCGATTGAATCATTTATGTTTTTCTAATTGAAGCCACGCTTCCAGTCGGCCACGATGCCGCCGATGATGTTCTTTCCGGACATCACGTTTGCCCATCCTTCCGGGTCGAGCGAGAACCAGAGGTCGTTCCACGAGAGCGTGCGCACCTGCCATGCCAGGATGAACAGGTCGGTGTTGATGGCTTCGAGCCTTGTCACCACCTCGTTGGCAATGTAGTAGCGTTCCGAAGAGTCCAGCAGGTTGACCTTGTGCTTCTCGTTTTTTCCGTCAGCTCCTGTCACGTCGTAGCTGCCCGAAGTCACGAGCTGTTTCATGAACGGATAGAGCGCTGCCATCTGCGTGGCCGCGTCCGTCAGCTCGTCCGACACGATGGCCGCTATCGCCGTGCCCTTGAGGTTGCTTCCCACCGATTTGAGCAGCAGGCTGCAGTTCTGCGGTATCTCGGTCGTCACCAGTTCCCCTGCTCGTTTGATTTGGTAGAGATTCTGCACCGCCCCCTGTGCGTTGGAGAGGTATTCCAGCATCTTATTCTCTACGCTGTGTACACGGTCAAGTGCGACCGTCACGGCGGCTTCGGCGGCGATTATCTTCTCCTGCGTCTTCCTGCGCTTGTCGTGCAGGCTTTTCAGTTCCAATGTCTGTGCCGTCACCGCGCCGGTCAGTGCCGGGTCTATCTGTTGGGAGAATGCCGGAACGGTATGGCCTCCGGCCAACCACAGGGCCAACGCCCCAACGGCCATTTTTAGTCTGATTGCTTTCATATATGTTCCATGTTACGTTACATTTTGAGACTACCTTTTCTCCGCTCCGCCAGATTCCGGTCGCGTTCCTCCTTGCGTGGGACGAGAACCGTAGCCAGCGGCTTGTTTAAGAGGCAGTCGTTCCAGTCCTTGAACGCCTTGGGTGGCAGCCATTGTCCGGTGCGATAATGGACGGGCAGATGTGCGGCAAGCTGTGAGGGCAACGCCTTTTCCGGATTGACGGCAATACTCTTGCCTCCGGCTTCCACATGCAGGCCGCCCTCCGCCTTGCTGATTTTCATCGGGATGCCTTCCAGCAGGCCAATCATGCGAAGCCCGTAGATGCGTCCGGCGATGTCGTTGTCAAAACAGTCGAAAGCCTTGGCGTTCGGGAAACGCCCCATCACGCCGGCAATCTGGTTGTCGGAGAATGTCCCTCCGAGAGAGACCAACGCCACATCCGGGTGCAGCCGGCCTCTGTTCATCTGGTGGAAGGCCATCGCGTCGAAGGCGGACTCACAGAAGAACACGCTCCTGACCGCTTCGGGATTGCCGCCGGAGAAGTCGGCCACCCATGCCGCCGAAGAGGAATCCGTGCCTGCCGCCTTTGACTTGTAGCCACCGTAGCCGCGTATCTCGTAGCCCTTCACCTGGCCGTCCGCACCGGTATAGGGGAAACCGATGTTGTAGCCGTCGAAATTCCCGTTCCGCTTGTCCCGGACAAGGAAAATGAACGCCGCGAAACGCCTGACTGTCTCATCGGACAAGCCCCGTTGGCGGAAGATCTGAGGAATGCGCTCCACGTCTATTTGCCTCACTTCATAGCGTGAGGCATCAAAAACTGATGCAGCTTTGGCAGATTTCAGGTATTCCCAATCCTCATGGTATTCCGGTTCCGGCATATTGGCGAAACGCGCCATCACCTTGGCAGTCTTCTGCCAATCGTCCTTGCCGGTGACGAAAAAGGCATCCAGATTCTCACGGATAAGCGTAAGTACATCCCCTTTGGAGCCGTCCCGGCGGAAGAACGTTTGGGCACTCCTGTCATTGGGATGGCTGACGATGATGGTGTCACGTTTCTCCTGTCCGTCACCCAATACCAGTTCGATGTAACGTCCCACACCGGCCTTGCGGTCAAGGCGGTAGCCGAGGGCATAAGCCACATCGGTCACACCGACACGCGCTTTGAGTTCCTTGAAGTTTACCTTGTAGTCCGGCATTCCGTATTACTTTTAGGATTAAATACCCATCTTTGCACTTACGGTCTGCGTCCTGCCCATCATGGCAATCTCCGGCCCGAATGTCTTACGTGCCGTCATGTTCAGGAAGGCCGCCTTGTCCTTGTAGTCCGTAAGCTGGAAGTAAGTCCTTGCCGTGCCTTTCGATACCTTCTTCAGGCCCAGCTCCACACCGTCATACGAGGCACGGATGGCATAGTCTCCGCCGCGTGTCTTGACGATGGCAGCGTTCCGAAACGGCACTTCCTCGCCTGGGTCAAGCGGAGCGAGCGGGTCGTTCTTGGCCAGGTAGGGCTGCTCGTTCAGTGCCAACCGCTGCCTGTCCACATGGTCGAGTATCATGTCAGAAGCCTTGTTCACGTCCGCCATGACCGAGACGATGAATTTCGGCTCCTGCTTCAATACGCCAATCCATGAGTCCAGATAGGCGGCGGAGTTGTCCGTCACCTTGGAGTCGAAGCCCATCGAGTGGCTTATCATCGCCGCCGTCAGTTCGGCGACAAGCTCCTCCTTGGCGTACTTCGGATCGCCGAACCTGCCTATGCCGTCACGGTTGAGCCGTTCCGGTGTCATGGTGGAGTGGGCCATCTCGTGCAGCATGGTGGAGTAGAACTCCATGCCGCCACGGTACGTTTCCTCCGGCGTGCCGCCCGTGTTGAACTGCGCCTTCATGGGAACCACCACGATGTCGTGCGAGGGGGAATAATAGGCCCCGTCCACACGCTTGTCGGCCTGTATCGGGCAGACCCAGCCTTGTGTTTCTATCATCCTGTCGAGTGCGGCGTGGGCGTACATGCCTTCCGTGTCGCGGAGTTCGGGCAGCCTGAACCTATCCATGAGCTTTTGCATCCGTTCGGGTTGTACTTCGGCCAGGTTGGTCTGTGCCACGTTATACACGGGGAACGCCTTGATGAACGGGATGACCTCCATGCCTTCCTTCTCCTCCTTGTTCATGGCCCGGTATTCCTCCGAACTGACCTTCTTGCCGTCCTTGTCCTTTACGAGCATGTCCCAGTAGATGACGGGAAAGGCCTTCTCGCCTTTGAGAACGTGGGCTTTCAGGTTGTGCGCCTGCTTGAAGGTGAGGAACACGGGCAGGTCGTAGCCATTGGCCGCCGTATGGAGTTGGAGAAAGAAGGAGTTGGAGCCGGAATAGTTACGTCCTCCCACGTTCTGCGGCAGTCCGGCGTGCCCCGACGCACCGCCAATCCAGCCTTTCTTCCAGTCGGACGCCTTCATCTGCTCCAGGCGCCTAATCATCATTTCGGCGAAGCGGTCTATGGCCGCCTGTCCGGAACTGGCGGATGACGGATTAGTTCCAGATGCCATAGTCCTCGTCGTCGATTAGCTGGCGTTCCATCTGCATGATGTCCGTCTGTTCCACATAAAACTCGGCGGACTCGTCCGAAGGGTCTGTGCCGTGCGCACGGCACCACTCCAGATAGTCCTGTCCGTTCTCGCCCTCCAGCACGAAGCGGAGATAACCTATTTTGCCTTCCTGAAGGAGTTCAACCAGCTCCTCGTGATTCATTGGTGTTGACATATTCCTGTTCTTTTGATGTTTATACTGTTTGGTTCTGATTCTAAATAGTCTGCTTTACATTTTCATGGAGTTTGATTTCTCCAGTTTGGCGGTTTGCGCCGAAAGCAACCCGTTGATTTCCGGGGTAAGGTACTTGGCGGCAATCTGCTCGCGCGTGGCGGTATGGGTCTTGAAAAGCGAATAGCCGTCGTCAAAAGAGATTTCATGTTTGGCGGTCTTGCCCTTGTCGCCCATGTCCACGTACACCTTCCACTTGTTGTCGGTATGGTCTTTCGCCACACGGATCCCCTTAGGGTCAACGCCTTCGGGAAGCCGGTACTTCTCGTAGGCGGATTTCAGGTGCAGCCGTTCGCCGAAGTTTTTCTCGATAAGCTGGTTGGGTGTCATCACCCTGTCGAAGTAAGCGTTCAGATCCTGGCGCGAGGCCACGGCGGACATCCTTGCGTCACCCACTTGGGCATAGAACTTGTACCTGCCGAAGTCGGGGCGCTGCTTGTCCTTCTCCTTGTAGACATTGAACTTCTCGATGGCGACGGAACCTTCCGCACCCTCCATCTGCCGGGGGAATCTGTAGGTGTCCTCCGGCACTTTCGGCATCAGCTTTGTCGGATAGTAACGCTCCATCAGTTGCGGTACGGTTAGCTCTTTCTTCTGATAGGCGGCAAGGTCGGCGGCATCCATCTTCTGCGGCTTGAGCTGTTGACCGTCAATCTTGGCGGTGAAGTACCACTCCTCTGGGTTGTCCTTGCCCTGGTAGGCATGGCCGTGGGTCACCTTGCAGCCGTCGGCCGTCACCATCTGCGGCTCGTGCGGCTTGCGTTCCTTTTTCGCCCCGGCCTGCTGTTCCACATTGGCATCCGCCTTTGCTTCGGGTTTCTGTTCCGCAGCGGCCTTCTGTTCCGTATTTTTCTGACGGGCAGGTTTCTCCTTCACCTCATTGGGGTCAGTTTGGACAGGCTTGTCCTGCACGGCCTGTTCTTTCTTCTTCTTTGCCATATCGGTATTGTTGGGTATGATTTCTTCTTTTACCTTTGACTTCTCTTCGGCTTTCTGGCCGGCTTTTTCTTCCTTCTTCTGCTTGGGCGTTTCAAGCGGGTCACAGATGGCCACCCTCTGCCCGGAGCGTATCAGTTTGGGAAGATATACGTCCAAGGCGTGGTAGGGAAACAGGGTGTATTTGACGGGGCCTTTCTCGCCGGGAAAGGCTCTGCTCGTCAGCGTGATGGCCAGGATGGTGGCGGCCTTGACCGCATCCTCCCGGTACATCTCGTAGAAGTCCCTCTTGCGGAAGAGGAGCATTGCGTCGGGATGCTTCTGTTTTAGCGAATCGAACTGCCGCAACATGTCTGCGGCATTTTCCTGTTCTTGTTTCTTTGCCATAAGCGGATGGATTTAGCGTTTGAGACTTTGGCTGACATTCTCCTTGGGAGAGTGCAGCTTCATGGCGCGTTCCTGCGACTGCCTGTCCACGACCTTCCGGTATTCCCAACGGTTGCTGTCGGTCTGCACCAGTCCGAGGTATTCCGGGTGTAACTCATCGTAGCGTAGCTTCTGCTGGCGTTCCCATTCCTTCAGGTCGCCCTTGATGATCTTGAAGCCTTGCGGCTCCCTCAGGTCAACGCCGACCGACACCTTCTCGCCGCCGACATTGAGTTCCACGGGCTTGCCGTCGCGCACCTGCTGCTTCTGCTGCGTACCCAGCTCGATGTCGTTCACCTTCTCCATGTCCTTCAGCTTCTGTTCCAGCCGAATTTCGGTCACACGGCGGTGGATGACGGAACGGGTCTCAGGGTCGAGCTGGAGGTACTGCCGGGTCTTTTCGCCGTCCACATCCACGGCTTTCTGTATGACTTCGCCTTTTTTGAGGCGTTCCGCTTCCTGTTCAGTCAGGCCGAGAACCTTGTTGCGTTCCGTTTCAAGAATTGCCCTGACGGGATAGGCCATCAGGGCCGGGTTGCCCTGCCGGTCTGTCACCAGCTGGAGTTTGAGCGGCAGCGTGACGGCGTTGCCGTTCTGTGCGCGGATGGAGACCTGCATGAGGGGCGTGACCTCGCCGGAGAGCAGCTTTTCCTTCACCTCTTGCGGAAGAAGGTCTGCCTTCTCCTTGTCGATACCCAGCATCGCCAGCTTCCCGTAGGGCAGCGTTTCGGATAAATTTCTGTTGTCCATTTCGTTATACTTGTTTTTACGGGTTAATTTTGCGGCCGGAACCGCTTGAACACCCTGCAAAAGTATTTTCACCCAAACGAGAAAAAGAAATGCACAACACTATTCTGTCGTTCCTGATGCTGTTGCTGATGCCCCTTAGCGCATCGGCACAGTTCTATACCATCACCAAAGAGTCGGAGTTAATACCCGGCTCCGGAAACAAAATGATGAAAACGACTGGAAAAGAGAATGATACAATCAACAATGATGCGCAAAGTGTCAGAAATGACACCCTGCATATTCATGTGGCGACAAAAGAAAAGAAGAAGGGAATAGGCCAAAAAGGTGACAAAAGGACATCCCCAAAATCCATGCCTCCCGAATTGACTATCCCCAACCTCTATGCGGAAATCATGCGCAACGGCATACGACATCCGAAAATCGTATTGGCGCAGGCTATCCTTGAAACCGGATGGTTCACCTCCCCGGTATGCAGGAACAAGCATAACCTGTTCGGCCTGACCAATCCACGGACAGGAAAATATTTCGAGTTTGGGCATTGGACGGAAAGCGTCAGGGCGTACTATACAAAAGTGCAGTACAAGTACAATGGAGGGAACTACCTGCTATGGCTGAAGAACATCGGCTATGCGGAAGACCCAAGGTATGTCCGTTCGCTAAGCCGTATATTGGAGCAATACCTCTAAATTAAATCTGTTTGAACATTTTCAGCAGCACAGGTGACAGTAATGTCGTCGCCAATACAAGCACCCACAGATTGCCCGTCGATGGATTGTAGGCGGCAAGAATTTCCGTAATGGTACTGCCTCCGGTAATTCCGGCGGCAGACTCTAAGGCTGCGGTCAATAACGCCCAGCAAACACCTATTGCCAGACAGCTTTTCATGCCACAGTCTTTTACCAAACGGGGAAGCATCAGCCATGTTACCAGAAAGATGAATACGCTTAGCAATATCCCGCTCACGGGTAATGCCGTTTCTTCTCCAATAAACTTGACCAGTACATATTCACGCAATCCGCCATTGAGTATTGCCACAGGGATGAAGCATATCCAAACGATAAATGATTTCAATAGCCGCATAATTCTTTGCATAAAGGGATGACTCTTTATCCTACGGCACTGTCCACATCTACATAATAATTTGCCGGATTGTTGCGGTCCACATACACGCGCACCTTCTTCTTCGGGGCTATCTCGTAGCTTTCATACCAGAAGGAACCGCTGCGGAAGAAGTACACCCGTCCATCCGGTGCGGTGTAGCGGCAACTGACCATGATAGGATGATGTCCGTTCATCGAACTGCTTGTATCTTCACCGATGCCTGTAATTTCCGCTTCCACCACTTCCCCCGTTGCCAACAGCTGACGGGCTTTCCGCTCATGGCTGCGTTTCACCAGCCAGAAGGCCGTCCCTATTCCGGTAAACACGGTTCCTATAAACGCGAAGATGAGAATCAGCCAACCGTTATCGTCCAGATAGCGCACTTCCCGCGGATTGTTTTTCTGATAATATATGGTTATCCGCTTGCCCGGATACATGGACGAGGATACCATGTTGAGCATGGCCGTATAGGATTTTCCGTCTACGGTATATTCCACGACAGGAGTACCCAACGATTCGCTGCTCGCTCCGCGCATGGCCAAGATAACGGCATCCGTCGGTTCAGCCTTTTGCCGGAATGTGTGGCCGCTGACACCAACGGCGATGCCGACGATGAGCAGGATAATACCTACCGAAATAAATATGCCGCAGAATACGCGGATAAAGGTTTTGCCTTTCCGTCTGCCTTTGGCCAATGCCTTCTCTCTGTCGGGATACATAATGAATATGTTTTTTAGTGAATAGGACAAATGATAAATCATGGAGGAGTCAAACTGTTGTCCGTCTTGTCTGCGGCAAACTCGTCCAACCGATCACGGTAACTTTCGGGAATGAGCAGTTCCGGCCAGTCGCTCGCCCCTTGGGATGTAAAAGAGGCACCGGTGTAGCCCAGTTGGAGCGGCTTGCGGCATTTGCTGTCATAACGCCAACGGGCTGTCCGCGCTACACCAAAATCATCTGCATAGTAGTGTCTGGGCATTTAACAAAATTAACGGTTTAATAGAAGGATTGGCGTGCATTTTGCGCGCCTTTCCTGTAAATGAGTAAGGAGGAGAGATTATGGCATATATTGATTATTACAAGGTCCTCGGCGTGGACAAGTCGGCATCGCAGGATGATATCAAGAAGGCCTTCCGCAAGTTGGCCCGCAAGTATCACCCTGACTTGAATCCGAATGACCCCACGGCCAAGGAGAAGTTTCAAGCTATCAACGAGGCCAACGAAGTGTTGAGCGACCCGGAGAAGCGAAAGAAATACGATGAATACGGCGAGCATTGGAAGCACGCCGACGAGTTTGAAGCGCAGAAGCGGGCGCAACAGGCAGGCGGAGGCTTCGGCGGATTCGGAGGTTTTGGCAACGGTCAGGGCTTCCATACGGATGACAACGGCACGTATTGGTATTCTTCGGACGGCCAGGAGTTCACGGGGCACGACGCCGGTGGCTTCTCGGATTTCTTCGAGGAATTGTTCGGCCATCGTGCCGGCGGACGTGCAGGAGGTTCGCGTGGCGGTTTCCGTGGGCAAGACTATCAGTCGGAGTTGCACCTGTCGTTGCGCGACGCGGCACAGACGCACAAGGAGGTGCTGAACATCAACGGCAAGCAGGTGCGCATCACCATCCCTGCGGGCGTGGCCGACGGCCAGGTTATCAAGCTGAAAGGCTATGGAGCAGAGGGCGTGAACGGCGGCCCGGCAGGCGACCTCTACATCACCTTCGTCATCGCGGACGACCCGGTGTTCAAGCGGCTGGGCAACGACTTGTACGAGGAGGTCACCATCGACTTGTACACGGCCTTGCTGGGCGGCGAACAGATAGTGAACACCTTGGACGGACAAGTGAAACTGAAAGTAAAGCCGGGCACCCAGCCGGGCAGCAAGGTGCGTCTGAAGGGCAAGGGCTTCCCTGTCTACAAGCAGGAAGGACAGGCGGGCGACCTCATCGTCACCTACCGCGTACACTTGCCTGAGAACTTGAACGAGCGGCAGCGTGACCTGTTGCAACAAATGAAGAACTTGAACGGATAGGAGGAGGACACACCATGCAGAACGAATTGATTATCATAACGGATTATTGTGACAAATGCCACATCGACCCTTCCTTCATCGACATCTTGGAGGATTGGGACTTGATAGACACGCAGGTGTCGGACGGACAGCGTTGCCTGTCGTTCGCGCAATTGCCGGACGTGGAGCGATACAGCCGCATGTACTACGACCTGAACATCAATATGGAAGGCATCGACGCCATCCATCATCTGTTGCGGCGGATGGACGAGATGCAGCAGGAGATTGACCGCCTGCGAGGCCGTTTGCGGTTCTTCGGCGAAGAGTTTTGACGGGGAATGCCGGAAAAGAAAGGAGCGGACTGCCTCCCCTCAGGAAGGGGGGGGGGAAGGCAGTCCGCTCTTTTTGTGCGAGTGAGGAGAGAAGGCTATTCGTGCGCGCCGCCGTCGGGGCTGAGGCGCCGGATGGTCTTTTCTATTTCGTTCTTCAGCTCGGCATCGTCTGTGCGGATGCTTTGCAGGCCGCTGATGATGTCTTGGCGACGGTAGTTCTCGTTGAACCAACCCAAGGTCTCGACGGCCGTGACGCGCAGAGACTTGTCGCGGGTATCGTCGGCAATGAACTTCAGCAGCGGGTCGATGGCCAAGGCGCTGGGGTGGTTGCGGAAGACTACGATGTCTAATCGCACGCGGCTGGCTTTGGCCGTTGGGTCGGCCAGTTCGGCCAGGTCTCTCTGCTTGCCTTCTTCGTTGCGGACGATTTGCTTCTTCAGTTGCTCCACGTAGTTTGCGTCGTAGAAGGTCTTGGCGGCGGCTTGCCGGTCTATCTCTTGCAGCAAGGCTTGCGAGTCGAATGCCGAGAGCCCGGATTGGATTTTGAAGTCCAACCGTTTCTCGTAGTGGCGGCTGAGGTAGGCTTGGACGAAGGCGGGGATGAGGCCGGGATCGGCATTCTTTTCGATGTATTCGGCGGCAAAGCGGCGGGTCAGTTCATAGCTGTCGTTGACGGCGGCTTGGAGGACGCGGATGGCTTGCTCGGGATAGTTCAGGGCAAGCAGGCGCATGGCTTCGAGGCGCACGACGAAGTAGCCGGATTGGAAGTAAGTGTCTTCCAGCAGGGCGGGCATGTCGGCTTGTCCGGCCTTGGCCAGTTCGCGCAGGGCCAGGGCTTGCAGGTCGGGCAGGGGAGCTTTGGCGAGTTGCTTCTTCCAGAACTTGGCGTTTCCTTCTTCCAGCACTAAGGCGCGGTTAATGTCGAAGCCGGGCAAGGCATCGTTGGCGAAGTGGAAGGTCGGGTCGCCCATGATATGGTTTTCGAGGAAGCAGACCAGCCGGTTGAATTGCCCGACGCGCATCCCGGCGGCCAGCAGGCCGAGGAACTCGTCGGGCCATTTGTCCTGAATGGTGTTCACCGTTCCGCCCTGGGTGGCGATGGTTTTCCCGCCGTTGAACAGGTAGGCTCCGGCTATGTAGTCTTTTTCGTAGAAGGAACCGTTGAAGCAGGCGTCGAACATGATGAAGCGTGCTTGCGGCTTCAGGGGATGAATGTCGGTGGTATAGATGTCGAGCGTGAGGTTGAAGAGCGAGTCGGCTTCCTGCTTGGCGGGGTCGAAGGCCTCTTCGCACCATTCGCGGGGCACGCCGTAGGCCTTCATGTAGTAGGCGACGGCTTCTTCGCGGCCTTTCCGGCGGGCCATGGAGGGCACCTTGCTGCGCAGGAATCGCTTGACGTTTTCGATGCTGGGCTGTGCGGCGCTGACGTTCTCGTAGCCGTTGAGGTATTGCGTGTCCGAGGCGCCGTGGTGATGGAAGAGCATGATGTCCAGCCCTTCGCTTTGCACTTCGTTCAGGTAGGCGTTCTTAATGGGGAACTCTGCGTCGAAGTCGAAAAACTTCACCGTGCCGCCCGGGCGGAACAGGCGGGGGAACTGTTCGCGCAGGGCTATCTGCTCGCCGGCCCATGCCACCCGGTCTTCCGAATTGTAGCCGTGGCCGCGTCCCATGCTGAGGCGGTCTACCACGTTAGAGGGATTTTCCTGCTTTTCGGCCACGACTTTCCGCAGGTAGTCGCGCAGCAGTTGGTATTTGTCTGTGCCGTCCAGCTCCAAAGGCTTGATACGCGCCGAGTAGATGTCCGGCGAGAGGTATTGCTTGGAGTCGGCGCGAAGCGAGTAATAGAAGTAGAGCGGTTGGTCGGCGTCTTGCTTCAGGAAGTCGAACCGGAGGCCGAAGTCGTCGTAGTAGCGGTCGGAGGGGACGCTCGATTCTTTCCAATCGCGCTTCTGGTCCATCTTGAAGGCCGACGTCAGGTGCTGGGCGTCGCGCAGCATCGGTATGGGTATGTCGCCCACGAACACGCAGCCCTCCAGCGGCGTTTTCTCTTGGTGCAGACGGATGAGCCACTGGCGGATGGAGTCGGGCGATTGCCAGTCGTCCACCAGCATATACGTGCCCAGGCCGTCGGCCTCGATGCTTTGCTTGTAGGCCGCCAGTTCGGCTTTGGCTTGGTCATAGCTGGTTTGGTCCACTACGATGGCAAAGGTGGTGGGGGTCTTTACATCCGGGCGGATGACTTGCTGGGCGCGGGCCGTGAAGCCGATGCCCATCAAGAGGAGAAGAGTGGTGATTCTGTTTAGTCTCATAATCGTTGTTTTAATTAGTTATAGTCAGTCATTACGTCTATGCTCGGAGTGCCCGAGTGCCTATACTCGAAGTGCTCGAGTGCCTATGCTCGAAGCGTTCGAGTGCCTATGCTCGAAGTGTTCGAGCATTTCTCATTTCCTTTCCAATCTTCGGAGGGTCTGCGTCAGTTCCAACCGGAGGGGTTCGGGTTGAGCGGTTTGGAGCAGGGCGCGGCAGGCCTGCACGATGTCCGCCCGGCGCACGGAGTGGGTGAACCATCCCAGGGCTTCGGCCAAGGCGACGCGCACCTCCACGGGGGTGGCGGCGTCTTGCAGTGTTTGCAGGTACTGGCCGACGTAGGGGTGGTAGGGATTGTTGCGTAGCAGGCGGATGGCCGAGATGCGCTTGGCGGGCGACAGCGACGGGTCGGCAATGCGTCGGTTGGTCTGTTCCACGCGGGCAAATTGCGCGGCGACGGCTTTCAAGACGGCGGCCTGCTCAGTCTCCGCCCCTTGGCGGTAGGTGCCGGCATAATAGCTGCGGATGGCTTCCTCTACCTTGTCTTGGGGGAAGAGCGTGAGGCCGGCGCTCAGCAGGTAGTTGGCTCGCTGGCGTTCGGTGTCCTCGATGCAGGCGCGGATGTAGGGTTTCAGCAGTCGGTCGGCGTCGCCAATCTCGCCGGCATAGTTGGCGCTCTGCCGGGCCACTAATTCGTAGGCGTCGGCCAGTCCTTCCGCCACTGCCTCGGCGAAGTCGGCGTTGTTATAGCGGCTCAGCAGTTTCAGGGCCTCCATGCGGACGGTGTTGTACGGACTGTCGCGGAACACTTGCAGCAACTTGCCGGAAAACTCTTGTCCCCCGTCGGCGTCGGCCATCATGCGCAGGGCCAGGCTTTGGAGGTCGGCGTAGGGCGCGTCGAGCAGGGTTTGCCAATAGGCCGCGTCGTCTCGTTTCAGCGTCAGGTCGATGCCGGGCGCGCAGCTATCTTCTATGGGGGCGAAGCGCACGGTCGGGTCGCCCAGCAGATGCCCCTCCAGCGTAGTCACCAGGCGGTTGTACTGGCCCACGCGCACCCCGTGCGAGAGCAGGCCCAGCATTTCGATGGTCCAGCGGTCTTGCAAGACGTTGCGGGTGTTGCCCTGGGCGACGGCCGTCGTGCCCGGGTTGAAGAGGTAATAGGCGGCTAAATAGTCGTCTTCGTGGAAGGAGCCGTTGTAGCAGGCGTCGAACATGACGAAGGCGGGGCGCGTCTGCTTCCCTCGCAAGTCGGCGGGGTTAATGTACAGATCGGCGTTGGCCGTCGAGTCTGCCTGCCAGAAGGCTTCATCGTGCAGGTCTTTCCAGAAGGGGGCGGTCAGGTGGTACTTGGCCGAATAGGCCAGCTTCAGCGAATCTTCGTCCTCGCCCTCGGCCAGGGCTTCGCGCACTGCGTGGTAGAGCGCGGCCCTTAGCAACTTGTGGCGGCTGTTGAACGACTCGCCCGACGGTTCGTTGTTGATGAGTTGCTTCGTGGGCAGCCCGTGTTCGTGGAACATGAAGAGGTCCACGTCTTCGCGTCGCAGCTCGTCGAAGAGGCTGTACTTCATGGCCGGGTCCATGCGGAAGTTCCAGTGCTTGAACGACGTGCTGTTGCGGAACGCCAAGGGGAAGTTCTCCCGGTAGGCCTTCTCTTCGTCCATCCAGGCGACGAGGCAGTCGGAGTTGTAGGAACCGCCGTTGTACGACACCACTTCGTCCAGCCGATTCTCCCGTTGCTGCTGCTTGAGGCGGGCGGCCTTGTCCAAGAAGTCGGCGATGGCCCGGTACTTGTCTCCTCCCCAGGCCTCCGGATACTTGATGCGGGCCGAGTAGAACGTGGGTGACAAGATCTGCGGGCTGTCTTCCGCCAACTTGTAGTAGAACAGGTGGGGCGAGACGCTGTCGCGGCGGATAAAGTCGAACTTCAGGTGCAAGTCGTCGTAGAAGCGGTCGCTGGGCACGGACGATTGCGGGAAGGGGAAGGTCTCTTCGTTCATCTTGAAGGCGGTGGTCAGGTGCTGCGCGTTGCGTATCATTGCCACGGGGATGTCGCCCACCAGCACGATGCCTTCCAGCATCGGGGCCTGCCGGTACACGCGGACAATGTCGGCTTTCACCTCGTCCGGCGTCCGCCAGTCTCCCCGGACGATGTAGGTGGCCAGGCCGTCTTGCTGCACGGCGTCCCGGTAGCGGACGACCGAGCTTTGCGCGGCGCGGTAGGTGGCGTTGTCTATGACGATGGCAAAGGCCGTGGGTTGTGCCTGTGCAGGCGTTTCGATGACGGCCTGCGCCCGGCTTCCTAAGGCTGGGAGCAGGCACAGGGCAAGGAGTGTTATCTTTTTCATCATATCTTTCATTCGTTGGTCAGTCTGTAATAAGTGCGTTCAGCTTCGGCGCGTATGGTGGCAGCGGCTTTCTTGTCCCGCCACACTGCTCGGCAGGCCTTCGCAATAGTTTCTTTCTCTCGCGAACTGGTGTACCACGCCAAGGCTTGCAGCAGGGCTATCTTCAGTTCGTCCGATTCTTCCGGATTTTGCAAGATGGCCAAGTAGCCGTCCACGGAGCCATGGATGGGATAGTTGCGCAAGGAGCTGATGTAGAGTATCCGCCAGCGGTCCTTTTCCTGCTTGCCGATGATGGCGTTGTCCGACGAGGCGCGTTGCTTGTAGGCGGCCAGCAGTTCTTGCCGGAATTGTTCCTTGTCCGCGACGTAAGAATGCTGCAAGACGCTGTCGATGGCTTGGCGCACCGGCTCTTCGTCGAACACGTAGAGTGCCAACTGAATGTTGAAGGCCACGCGGACGGAATGGTGGTCTTCGACGTAGGCTTTCACCAGATGGGGGACGTAGTCGTTCCGTCCCACCGCTGCCATCTTGCGCACGGCAGTACGGCGGATGAACTCGTTGGCATCGGTGAGGGCGGGGATGAGGATGTCGCGGAAGTTGTCGTCGTTCAGCTTCTCTAACAGAGCTAAGCAGGTGTAGCGCACGGTGGCGAAGGGGGACGATAGGAAGCGTTGGCGCAATAGCTGCGAGATGTCCCGGTAGTCGTGGCGGTACAGGCGGTGCAAGGCCAGGTTCTGCACGTCGGCGTAGGGCGAGGCAAGCAGGGCAAGCATCTCCTTCGTCCGGTAGGGGCGGCCGCAGAGGTCTGTGCCGTCGATGGCGGGGTCGAAGGAGGCGAAGCGCAGGGTGGGGTCGCCGATGACGTGCGACTCTAAGATGTTGGTCAGCTGCGCCCACTGGCCGACGCGGACACCCATGCCCAGCAGGCCCAGCAGCTCGTTGGCTTGCTTGTCCTGGAGGACGTTGACGCTGTTGGCGAAGGCCACGACGCTGCGCCCGTCGGCAAAGATGTATCGCCCGGCTATGTAGTCGTCTTCACGGAAGTCGCCGTTGTAGCAGGCGTCGAAGATGACCATACGCGCGTTGGGGGCTATCCGGCTGATGTCTTCCAGCACGAGGCCCGTCTTGAGGTCGTCCAGCGAGTCCTGTGCCATCTGCACCGGGTCGTCGTAGCGGGCGAACCAGGTGGAGTCCATGCCATACTTCGTGTCCAGTTCCTTGTAGGCTTTCTGCAGTCCCGCCGCGTCTCTTATCCACGTGCGGGCATAGTAGCGGCGATCGGCCTGCATGGCGCGGATGTGGCCGGCGAGCGAAGAAGTGGGCGGGTTGCCGGAGAGATACTGGCGATCGGGCGTGCCATGTTCGTGGAAGATGACCAGGTCGAGGTCTTCGCGCCGCAGCATGTTGCTCACCTCCTCCTTGGGATAGTCGTACATGCTGAAGCGCATGAAGCGGGCGCGGCCCCGGCGGTCGAACACGCCCGGCATCTGCTCGCGCAGGGTGAACGGTTCTATCGTCCAGGCGGTCAGCGAGTTGCTGTATGAGCCATGCCCGGTGTAGGAGAAGAACTGGTCGAGAGCATTGGGCGTGCGGTGTTCGCGCACGGCTTTGCGCAGGTAGCGGCTGATTTGCTCGTAGCGGTCCGTCCCGTCGGCCACGGGCTTGATGCGCCCCGTGTAGAGGTCGCAACGGATGTGCTGGGGCGAGCGCACGCCTAAGTTGTAGTAAAAGAAGAGGGGATTCAGCGAGTCCTGTCCCAGCGGCTCGAACTCCAGGTGCAGGTCGTCGTAGAAGCGGTCGCTGGGGACGGACGATTCGCGGCGGTCTGTCGTCTCGTCCATCTTGAAGGCCGACGTCAGGTGCTGCGCCTTGCGTATCATCGGGATGGGGATGTCGCCCACGAAGACGGCTCCTTCCAGTCCCTCGCGGCGGTGCAATCGCCGGATGATGTCTTTCACCTCCTCCGGCCGTTGCCAGTCGTCATATATAATATAGGTAGGAAGATGTTCCTCGCCGAGGGCGTCCCGATACGCCTCCAGTTCCTCCCGGCAGTGCTGCCAGGTCTTGGTGTCGGCAAAGATGGCGAAGGTCGTTCCTTTTCCTTTCTCTTGCGGTTTGATGATGGTCTGCGCCTTGCTGCCCGTAGCGAGACAAAGCAAGGCGGCCATCATAGTCAGTCTGATTGTTTTCATGCGGATATTCCTGTTAAATACATTTATGCAATGAGGCGGTTGCATCCCGCCCTTTTCCCGAAGGTCTTTCGGCCGCTCGTCCGAAGGTCTTTCGGCCGCTCGGCTGAAGGTTCTTCAGCCGAGCGGCTGAAAGACTTTCAGATGTGCTTCCTGCATTCTTTCTGAAAATGGTATGCCGGATTAGAAGTTGCACCCCAAGCTGACGGAGAGCACGCTGCGGTGGCTGAACACGTCGCCCTGCGCATGAGTGTAGTCGAAGGCGGCCTTGGCAAAGAGATGCGTGCGGCTGTGGGCCTTCAACTGCTGCGAATAGGTGGCGCTCAGTCCGAGGCGGTAGTAGTTCGAGGTAAGGTAGAGAGCATCGACGGCTTCCATCGCGGTCACGGTCACGTAGTCGGCGTGCGAGCCTCCGTACCGATAGCCGCCGCTCAGGTTCTTGTTGTAGCCGGCGTGCGCGCCCACCAGCAGGCGGCGGGTCAGCTTCTCTCCTAAGGCGAAGTTCTTCTTTCCGTTGACTCCCACGTACAGGTTCTCGTGGTTCTTGGTCGAGCGAGGCATCAGGTACACGTCGTCCTGCTTCTCGTAGCGGGCCGTCAGTCCGACTCTCCAGTCGTACTCATGGCCGCGCGGGCGGACGATGGAGTAGGCCGCTTCAACGGCATTGGTCTCATACGTCGAGCGGATGTTGTGATACAGTTCCATCCATCCCGTCTGCGACTCGCTGTTGTCGCGCTGGTTGATATACTGGATGCCGTCGATGTGCCGGTAGGTATAGCCCAAGCGCAGGGAGTGAGACAGACTTTTGCCGCGCTTCACCAAACTCAGGGCCGCCTGCGCGGTCTGGTCGTTGACGGCCGCATCCTTCTTGGGCGACGTGTAGGACACTTCGACGTTTTCCACCTTCATCGTGTAGCTGCCTTCCAGCAGCACGTCCACCGCCGGGCCGGAGAAGCTGTATTGCGCCGCCGCCCCCACCTTGTCGCCGTGGTAGTTGGTCGTGCGGCCCGCGCCGATGCCTGCCACTGCCACGCCTAAGCCGTACAGCTCGTAATAGTCCTGATCGGTGTAAGTGTCGCTGTTGCTCATGCGCGAGTCCTCCTTGATAGAAGCGTAGATGAAGTTGGCGCCCACGCGGTGCCGTTCATTCATGGCGACGGTCACGCCGGGTTTCAGCTCCAGGTTGTAGAAACGGGTATCCACGCGCGGGTCGCGCTGCTTGGCGGCCAATGACGCTTGGTACGTCCCCTCCAGTCCGAAGGCCACGCGGTTCCAATACAGCGGCGTGGCCGCCCGGAAGCTCAGGTCGTAATGCTGGTTGCGCCAGTCGCTCAGATACTTGTCCGCCACGTAGTAAGGCATTCCCCGGAAGGGATCGGTGATGGAGGCATTGTAGCCCGCGTCCCACTTGTTTTCCTGCATGAAGCTGAAAGCTCCCCACACGTAGGCGTCGCCCAAGTCCAGGAATCCCTCGCTGCTCACGCCGATGGCCTG
>UMFP01028064.1_pt1 | contig 47575 bp, 33 predicted proteins | sample 1965031 | NCBI WGS metagenome assembly UMFP01 (sample SAMEA4836048, study PRJEB28245) | human gut metagenome | biome: gut microbiome; material: fecal sample | place: Denmark | collected 2008
ATTCAGGCATACGCCGAAGGGCAATTGTCAATTGTTCCTTGTCAATTGTCAATTGATAAAGGTCGCCCCTACATTCGCCGCCTTGTGGTATTGTTTTTTCTTCCTATCTTTGCCGCCGATAAGGAAGTAACTAAGCAACTAAGCATTCAATACGTTATGAAGATTGAAGACAAAATAGGGGCTTCGGTCATCGAGGCCATCCATGCACTCTACGGGCAGGAAGTGTCCCCTGCGCAGGTGCAGCTGCAGAAGACAAAGAAAGAGTTTGAGGGGCATCTCACCCTCGTAGTGTTCCCCTTCCTGAAGATTTCCCGCAAGGCGCCCGAGGCGACGGCACAGGAGATTGGTGCGTACCTGAAGGAGCACGAGCCTGCCGTGGCGGCATTCAACGTCATCAAGGGCTTCCTGAACCTGACGGTGGCGTCGGCATGCTGGGTCGAGCTGCTCGACAGCATCCACGCGGACGCTCGTTACGGACTGACGGACGCGACCGACCGCTCGCCGCTGGTCATGATCGAGTACTCGTCGCCGAACACCAACAAACCCCTCCACCTGGGGCACGTCCGCAACAACCTGCTGGGCAATGCGCTGGCGAACATCCTCGCCGCCAATGGCAACCGGGTGGTAAAGACCAACATCGTCAACGACCGCGGCATACACATCTGCAAGTCGATGCTTGCCTGGCTGAAGTACGGCAACGGCGAGACGCCCGAGTCGTCCGGTAAGAAAGGCGACCACCTCGTGGGCGACTACTACGTGGCGTTCGACAAGCACTACAAGGCGGAAGTGGCTGAGCTGATGGAGAAGGGCATGACCAAGGAGGAAGCCGAGGCGGCATCCCCTCTGATGAAGGAGGCACGCGAGATGCTCGTGAAGTGGGAAGCCGGAGACCCGGAGGTGCGCGCCCTGTGGAAGCGCATGAACAGTTGGGTGTACGCCGGCTTCGACGAGACGTACCGCATGATGGGCGTCGGCTTTGACAAGATATACTACGAGTCGGAGACCTACCTGGAGGGCAAGGAGAAGGTGCTCGAAGGGCTGGAGAAGGGGCTCTTCTACCGCAAGGAGGACGGCTCCGTGTGGGCGGACCTGACGCCCGAAGGGCTGGACCAGAAGCTGCTGCTGCGTGCCGACGGGACGTCGGTCTACATGACCCAGGACATCGGCACGGCGAAGCTGCGCTTCCGCGACTATCCCATCGACAAGATGATTTACGTCGTGGGCAACGAGCAGAACTACCACTTCCAGGTGCTGTCCATCCTGCTCGACAAGCTGGGCTTCGAGTGGGGCAAGGGCCTCGTGCACTTCTCCTACGGCATGGTCGAGCTGCCCGAGGGCAAGATGAAGAGCCGCGAGGGCACGGTGGTCGACGCCGACGACCTGATGGCGGAGATGATAGCCACCGCCCGCGAGACGTCCACCGAGCTGGGCAAGCTCGACGGGGTGTCGCGTGAAGAGGCCGACGACACCGCCCGCATCGTCGGGCTGGGTGCGCTGAAGTACTTCATCCTCAAGGTGGACGCACGAAAGAACATGACCTTCAACCCGAAGGAGTCCATCGACTTCAACGGCAACACGGGTCCCTTCATACAATATACGTACGCGCGCATCCGCTCCATCCTGCGCAAGGCCGCGGAGGCAGGACTGACCGTCCCCGCCCGTCTGCCGGAGAACGTGGAGCTGAGCGAGAAGGAGGAAGGGCTGATACAGCTCCTGGCGGACTTTGCCGGCGTGGTGCGCCAGGCAGGGACCGACTACAACCCCTCAATCATAGCCAACTACTGCTATGACCTGGTGAAGGAGTACAACCAGTTCTACCACGACTTCAGCATCCTGCGCGAGGAGAACGAGAACCTGAAGCTCTTCCGTCTCGCCTTGTCCGAGAACGTGGGCAAGATTGTCCGCCTGGGCATGGGACTGCTGGGCATCGAGGTCCCCGAACGGATGTAAGCAGGGGCGGACGTCCCTGACGGATACGAATGGACAACTGACAAGGCATTCTCACGCCGGCACGTCGTCGTGTGCCGGGGGTCGGCAGCAGCCGGTTTCCCCACACGGACGGTAGCCGGCAGGGGTGGCTTGCCGGTTGTCCATTTTTCATGGGCGGACGCCGCGTCCGTCCTCAGGAGTTCCGGTACGTCTGCGGCGTCATGCCGGTGTGTTCGCGGAAGAAGCGGTTGAAGTGGGAGGGGTTGACGAAGCCCAGCTCGAAGGCAATCTCCTTGACCGGCTTGCGGCTCGTGGAGAGCAGTTCCTTGGCGTTCATGATCAGGAAGTTGTTGATGAGCGAGAGGGCGGTGCGTCCCGAGGCACGCTTGATGGCGGAACAGAAGTGCGGGAGGGTCACTCCGCACGCCGAGGCGTAGAAGGCGACGGTGTGCTCCCGGGCGTAGTGGTGCAGCAGCAGGACGACGAACTCGCGACAAATCTCCTGGTCGCGCGTCAGCTCCCCGTCCCAGCGTGGCACATAGTGGTGGTACAGGCGTAGGCAGGTCTGCAGCGACAGCGAGAGCAGCGGGGTGAGCACCTCGCGGTCGTTCTCGATGCGGCCGATGGCGGCAGTGCGCATCAGCAGACGGTAGGCCTGCTCGTAGAGCCGTGTGATGCGCGGAGGCAAGCTGAGCGCGGGGTGCTGGAGGATGGAGTGGAAGTCGTCGACGACCAGCTTGAGGTAGTTCGACCGTGCCATGAACTCCGACGAGTAGCCGACCACGTAGAGATGGATGTCGCTGCTGATGGACTCGACCTGGATGAAGCTGCCCGGCAGCAGGGTGATAAAGGACCCCGTGCGGATGGTCAGGTGGGTCAGGTTCACGGTGGCGCGGACCTCGCCCCGGGTGCACAGGATGAAGAGGCACGCCTTTATCTTGCACGGGAAGCGGGCGTAGTTCTGGAGCAGTGCGACGGGTATTTCGTCGGTGACGACAAAGTCGATGGGGAGGTCGAATTTGGGGAGTTCGTGGTTGGTCATGGGTCGTAATCTTAAGAATGGGACACAGAATCGGAATAATGTGGCTTTGCGTACGTGCAAAATTATAAGAACTTTGCAGCGATTTTCCGGACCGTGCGAAACGGTCTGCAAGGTAAGAATATAATATTAAACAACGAAGACGATGAAGAAAGATTTTTTCAAGACCATGCTTCTGATGCTGTGTGCGGTTTTTACGTTCACGGCATGTAGCGACGACGACGATCCCATCCTGGGCAGTGAGGCTGCGATGATCAGTTTCTCCTTTGACCCCTCTGTAGCTGCCAACTCCATTGTGACCTCCCAACCGGTCATCGGCAGTGACAACTCGATTACGTACACGGTGAGCGAACAGGCTACCGAGGCACAGCTGGCTACGCTGGTGCCGACAGTGGTTGTTTCCGCCGGTGCCACCTATACGGCTTCCGGTTCTGACTTCTCGAAGGAAGTGACCTACAAGGTCGTTTCAGAGGACGGTCAGACGACCACGCAGTATGTGGTGAAAGTGCCGGGCCTGACCTATCCCATCGAGGAGCAGGTTGCCGGAACCTACAAAGGCTTGCTGAACGTGGAGATGCTGGGAAACAGCCTGGTGGTCGACGAGCCGAAGAACATCACCGTGACGAAGAACAAGGGCAACGCCGTTGATTTGCTCCTGACTGACTTCTCCTTCCAGGGAATGCCTTTGGGCGACATCCAGCTCGACAGCCTGACGGTGACACTTGACGACAAGGGCGTGTACACCTTCACCGGCAACCAGGGACTGACCTTGGGTAGCGGTGTGGGCGACTGCACCGTGGAGACCGAAGGTACGGTGGACAAGGGTGCCGTGACAGCGAAGCTTGCTATCTTGTGGATGCAGCAAACCATCAATGTGACCTATACCGGCGAACGCCTGACGGGCGACGAGAGTGGCGAGGCAAAGATGACGGCATTCTCCTTCACCGGCAATCCTTCGTTCGTGGCACAGCAGCCGGTCATCAATGACGACAATACCATCACGTTCGGCGTCAGTGAGTCCACAACCGACGAGCAGCTGAAGTCGCTGCAAGCCACCGTGGAGGTTTCGGCCGGCGCAACTTACAAGGCCGACGGCACCGACTTCTCCAAAGACGTGACCTACACCGTGGTTGCGGAGAACGGCACCGTGGCAACCTACGTTGTGAAGGCTCCCGCCCGTATGGCATCGCTGAAGTATTCCTTCGACGAGTGGGAAAGCGTGGCAGGAAGCTTCTTGAGCAACGCATACGACAAGCCGAAACCGACGAATGAGTTGGCCTCCAGTGCCGAAGGCGCAGGCATGCTGAAGCTCTTCGGGGTTACCGACATGCCTATCTACAAGTCGACCGACGACAAGGTAGCAGGTGCAGCCGCTGCCCGCCTGGTGACGATGGATACAAGTGCGCAGGCAAACTCGCTGGTGCCCGCCATCACATCCGGTTCGGTGTTCACGGGCTGGTTTGACATGTCGGTGGCTACAACCGACAAGTTGAGCAGTACACGCTTCGGCATCGCCTATGACAAGAAGCCGTTGCGCTTCAAGGGCTACTACAAGTACACGCCGGGCAAGACGTTCATTGACGGCACGGACGTGGAGAACATCGTCACCAAGGACCAGACCGACGAGTGCGCCATCCAGGCAGTGCTCTACGAAGCTGAGACCGATGACTTCACGTTGACAGGTCACGACATCAACAACTCTGACAAGCGCGTCGCAGTAGCCGCTCTGTCCGACGGTTCGGCAAAGGCAGCCTGGACATCGTTCGATATCCCCTTCACCTGGCTCGAAGGCAAGACCTATGACCCTGCCAAGAAGTACAAGCTCGCCATCGTCTGCTCATCCAGCAAGGAAGGCGACCTCTTCAAGGGGGCAGGCGGCAGCACACTGCTCATCGACGAGTTCGAGGTAGTCGGCGAGGCCGTAGCGAAATAACGGACAGTTCATATCCTCTCTTTAAATTGATAAGAAAAGCCGTCCCGGCTTCCCCTGACGGGGGAGTGGGGCGGCTTTCTTGTATGATAAGATTGAGGTTAGAGTGAGAGGCGTAGGAGGGTGCCGTCGTAGTCGGCTTGCCGGGTCGCGCCGTTCTCTTCCATCACGACAATGTGGAAGCGGCGGTTCTTCAGCATGCCCTTGAAGGCTCCCTGCCGTGTGCCGATGGTGAGTTCTCTGGTTGCGTCCTTCCAGTTGAAGGTGATCTCGGTGAAGGCTCCCTTCTCATAGTTATAGTTGTCGCCCTCATCCTCGTAGAGGGTGAAAGTGCCGTCAGCTCCCGGGTAGACGCGTATCTCCAGGTCATCCCAAGGTTTCTCCGACGAATACTGCACGTCCGGTCCCCACGGCAGGATGCTTCCCGCCTTGACATACACCGGCATGATGTCGATGGGGCACGGACGCCGGAGGGTCTGTCCGCCATTCAGCCGTTCGTTGGTCCAGAAGTCATACCAGTCGTTCCCTTCCGGCAGATAGACTTCGACGGGAGCTGCTGCCTGTTTGACATCCGGGTAGATGAGGTGTCCGCGCTTGTTGTCGTCCTTCCAGGTATACATCGGGTCCGTGACCGGTTTGACGAGGAGGTTGCGTCCGAACAGATATTCATCGTTGCGGGTGGCTGCCTTGCGGTCGTGTGCATAGTCCATGACAAGGGCACGCATAAGGGTGTTGCTGTGTTGCACGGCAGCTCCTGCGTTGCTGTAGATGTAGGGCAGCAGGCGATAGCGCAGGCGGATGAATTTCTTCATGGCGTCGTATGCCCAGTCTCCCTCCTTTCCGAAGAGATAGAGTTCACTGACCATGGGCGACGAGCAGTGGTTGCGCATCAGGGGCATGAAGGTTCCCCACTCCATCCATCGCGTCTGCAATTCCTGCAAGGCAGGGTTCTTCGGGTCCTGTTCGAACTCCCAGTAGAAGAAGCCGCCCAAGTCCGTATTCCAAAAGGGAATTCCGCAAAGCGAGTAGTTCAGTCCAGAGGGCACCTGCTGCTTCATCTCCTGCCATGAGGCGAGGATGTCTCCGCTCCAGGAGAAGGTCCCGTAGTGCTGCAGCCCGAAGGCGCCGCTGCGTGTCATCTGCACGGAGCGTTTCGTGTTTCCCTTCATGGCGCGTTGGTGCTCATAGATGCCCCGGTTGTGCACTAGCGAGAAGGCATTTTTCACGCTGCGCCATGTGCCGTCGTGTGTCATGTAGTCGTCGTCGCCGGGCTTCTCGAAGTGGTCCGGTTCGGTGGAGTCGGTCCACCAGGCATCGAAGCCCATGCGATAGAGATTGGTGAGGTGTTTCCAGTAGATGTCCCGTGCTTTCGGGTTGAAGACGTCCGCTACGAGGACGCCGGCGTTGCGTGGCCATGTGTCGAAGGGGAGTAGAGCGTCGATTTCCTTCAGTTCGGCATAAGGTTCCGTCCACGGTCCGAAGTCCGGCCAGATGGTAATCATGAGGTGGGCGTGGTTGCCGTGTACATAGTCGACCATTTCGCTGGGCGATTTGAGTCGTGGCTGCTTGGGCGTGAGCGTGCGCATGTCGTTGGGCAGGTACTTGTCCCACGCCGGGTCACCCACCTTATTAATATAGTACGGGTTCATGAAGCGCATGGCGTTCCAGTTGGAGTCGCATCCCCAGTATTGCCAGTCCTGAACGATACCGTCGAGGGGGATTTGCAGCCGGCGGTAGTTGTCAAGCACTTCTGCCAGTTCGTCGCTGGTCTTGTAGCGTTCGCGGCACTGCCAGTACCCCATGGTCCATAGAGGAAATAGGGTTGCCTGCCCCGTGAGCTCGCGGATGGAGGCAATGACACCATCCTGTGTGCCGTCGCGGTAGATAAAATAGTAGTCGCTGCACAGTCCTACTTCGGAGGTGAAGGTGGTGCCTTCGCCATTGTCGTCATAGTAGCTCTTGCCGGGGTTGTCCCAGTAGAGCCCCCATCCCTTCTCACTGGTGATGTAGGGGATAGAGATGTACGTGTTATGGTTCCAGATGTCGACGTGCCGTCCGCGTTGCACCATGCAGGTGTCGCGCAGCTGCCCCAGTCCGTAGAGCAGTTCGTCGGGAGCGACCTGCCACGTCTGACTGAGCCGGTACTTTCCTTCGTCGTTGTCACCGTGCCGTTTGGTAAAGGAGCAGGCTTTCTCCTGCATGAGCAGGTTGCCCGAAGCGGTATAGAAGCCGACGATGCCGGTGCTCAAGTCGAGTTGTACCTGTAAGTCGTGTGTTGATAGTGTCAGTCGCCCGTTGTCTTCAGCGGACGTGACCTTACCTGCGTCGGGCTTCAGAATCACGGAGTAGCTCTGCTTGTCGGGTTGGCGGTCTGCGGCCGGATATTTGACAACCCTCACGATGGAGGGAGTGTAGAATTGAAGGACGATGTTCACATCGCCCACCTGGCGGGTGATAGCCTTGTCCGTACGGGCTTGCAGCGGAAGTACGGCACAAAGCCACACCAGCAGAAAACAGATGTTTCGGAGTTTCATGGGTGTGTAAGTTTTAAATAGGAAGGCGTGCCGTTCCTGTTGCAGTGGGAGCGGCACGCCGGATGAGTTAATAGCCAGGGTTCTGTTTCAGCTTGCCGTTGGTCAGAATCTGTTTGTTCGGGATGGGGTAGAGATTCTTCGTCGCGTCACTGGCATCGTGTGAGAACCATGCCCGTGTGGTGAAGACCCCGAAGCGGACCATGTCTTGCCGGCGGCGTCCTTCCTGTGAGAATTCCCAACCCAGTTCGTCGAGCATTCTGCCATACTGGATGATGGCATTGTCGTGTGTGGTGGCGATGTTGTCGCGCCGCCCGTAGTCATAGCAGCTGTTGCCTGTCAGCTGGCTACCCGTGACCACGGCTTTCTCCGGATGCGAACGGAAGTTACGTTCACGCACCAAAGTGACTAGCTCGGCAGCCTCGTCTGTATGTCCGGTGCGGAGCAGTGCCTCTGCTTTCATCAGGCAGACGTCGGCATAGCGCAGTAACGGGAAGTCATTGCTCAGCCGATTGGTGATGCCTTGTGCATACTCGAACTTTCCCCAACGCAGTCCTTGGTTCTCCTCTGATGCGTCGATGCTGGTCACCTTGTTGACATACACGAGCGGCTTTCCTACGAGATTGCCCATCGTGCACTTCAGCGGGTTGCCGGCGGCGTCGTATTGTGGGCCGGCAATGAAGTCATCGGCGAGCCGTTTGTCATCAGGGTCAAAGGTGTCGATGTATTGGGGCAGTACGCAGACACCTCCCCAGGGAGTCTGCTTGAAGTTATACGTGGCCTGGTTCTCCGGCTGGAGGCTGTAGAGATGGAAGTCGAAGGCGTTCCAGTCAGTGACATACGTCTCGTCAAAGGGCAGTGCGAAGATGATTTCTTTGGAGTTCTCGTTGTGGGTGGCGAAGACATTCTTGCGTGTACTCTCCAGTTCATACTTGCCGCAGTTGATGACACGGTCACAGGCTTCGATACATTTGTCGTAGTCTCGGTGTGCACCGTCTGAGAAGACCTCGGAGTTGAGATACATCTTGGCGAGCAGGGTGTATGCCGCCCACTTGTTGAAGCGTCCGTAGTATTCACTGTTGGTCGCCTCCGAGAGGTTGGGGATATTCTCAGTGAGCTCTTTGACAATGAACTCGTAGACTTCTTTGCGGCTGCTTTGGTCGGGCAGGAAGCCTTCAGGCACATCGAACTTCGTGATGATGGGTACGTTGCCGAAGAGGTCGTCGAGGACATAGTAGTATGAGGCGCGTAGGACTTTCAGCTCTGAGATGATGGCCGTCTCGCGCTCACCGAGCCGTACTTGTCCTGACTCGATCTGATAGAGCACGCGGTTGCAGGCGTTGATTCCGTCATAGGTACGTACCCACGACTGCAACGGAATATCGTCTTCACTGGTCCACTTGTGCTGGTGCATGCGTTTATAGACACCGCCGTCGACCCATCCGTTGGGGCGGGCAGGGATAACGTCCTCGTCGGTCGAGAGCATTTGCGCCCTCGCTACTCCATTCCATTGCAGGAAAGTCTTTCTCCAGGAGACGTAGGCGGACGCCAGCAGCGAAGCGGCATCCTCGTCGGTCGGTTGGAAGCCGTCGGCAACTACGTTGGTGTAGTTGGTCTCTTCCAGCTCGGTGCAGGACCCTGCGCTCATGAGGAGTGCGGCTCCCAGCATACTTATATAAGGTATATTGCTTTTCATTGTTCAATTCGTTGAGATTAGAAGGTTACATTGAGACCGAAGGTGAAGGCACGGGTGTGGGGATACGTGTCTCGGTTGTCATACCCCGGTGCCAGTCCGGATGACGACACTTCCGGGTCTATCCCTTCGTAGCCTGTGATGGTCAGTGCATTGTTGACGGAACCGTAGAGTCGTAGCGACTTGATGTACTTGCCCAGTTGCCCGAATGTGTAGCCCAGGGTGATGTTGTCTATCTTCCAGTAGTCACCGTCCTCCACATAGTAGCTGTTGAACTCTTCAGAACAGAGACTGTTGAGGACGACCTTGCCGTAGACGGGCTTGTAGGCCGAACGCAGGCGGTTCCAGTCCTGACGGCTACGGTTCTCATAGAACATGCGTGAGCCATTGATAATCTGGAAGCCGAAGGCTCCGCGCATGTTGATAGCGAGGTCCCAGTGCTTGTAGCGGAACTGGTTGTTGAATCCCAGGTGCCACTTGGGGATGCCATTACCGATAATCTGCTTGTCTTCAAACGCACGGCTGAAGTCGTCGTAGCCTACCAGCGCTCCGTTCCGGTCCTCGTAAATCCACTTGCCTTCTTCGTCGACATCGACCACCTTGAAGCCGTACATGTCGCCCACCTGGTGTCCGATGCGGACGATGTGTGATTCCGTCTTGACCGGTTCCTCAATCCATCCAGCCATGAAGTAGTCAGAGGAGGTTTGGTAGAGCTCGTTCGAGAGACTCTTCAGTTTGTTGGAGTTGGTGGAGAAGGTGAGTGTGGAGTTCCACTCGAAGTCCTTTGTGCGGAAGGGGATTGCATTGAGCATGAGCTCCAGTCCGGCATTGCTCATCTCACCCACGTTGGCGCGTGTGGTGGTGTAGAGGTTGGGAGGCGAGGGGACGGTGTAGTCGTAGAGCAGTCCCTTGATGAGGCGGTAGTAGTAGTCTACAGACGCATTGAGACGGTAGTTGAGCACGCTGAAGTCTACTCCGACGTCATACTCATGCTTCTCCTCCCACTTCAGTTTGCTGTTGGAGTTCTGTGTCGGTTGCAGGGCACGTATCCATTGTCCGTTGTAGAGGTAGTAGTCGCCATAGCCCAGCAGGGGAACACCCAGGAATGATTGGCTGGGCTGTGACCCCGTCACACCATAGCCGGCACGGAGCTTGATGTCGTCGAACACTTTCTGTCCCCTCATGAAGGGTTCCTGTGTGATACGCCATCCCAATGAGATGGAGGGGAAGTTGCCCCAGGGTCTGTCCGTTCCCGCCAGTTGGCTGGCAGCCTCGTGCCGCAGGCTTGCCATGAGGAGATAGCGATCCTTGTAGTTGTAGTTGATGCGGGCGAAGAAGCCGATGAGATTGGTCTTGAGGTAGTAGCTGTATTCTGTTCCCTTGCCCTCTTTCAGTGCCTGACCGATGCCGATGTTGTGCCAGCTGAAGAGGTCCGTCGGGAAGTTATAGTTGCGCTCGTACTGGTTGCTGTAGCTCCCTTCCTGGTAGCTGTAGCCGACAAGTGCCTGCACCGTGTGGTTGCCGAAGGTCTTGTGGAACTGTGCAGTCAGTTCCATCAGTTTGGTCATGGAAGCCGAGCTGCCCGTCGTGGCGTAGCCGTTCATGCCGTCGCGTATGTTCGAAATGTGCTGCTTCGTCTCGTAGTAGCCTCCATCCTGTGTGCTGCGGTCGTAGGAAAGGAGTGCGTTGAGCGTCAGTTCACGGATAGGGTTGAAGGTGACGTTGGCGTTCATCCGCAGCTGGGCGACATCCTGTGTGCCGTCGCACTCGTAGATGCGGGACACCGGATTGTCGTAGTTGAAGATACCGGTGTTTTCATACCACGTACCGTCCTCGTTCTTGACAGGTTCCGTCGGGTTGTGTATCATGGCTTGACGCCAGATGTAGGTGTTGAAACTACCACCGTCGGCAGTAGCAGTGTATCCTGTCTTGTTGGCGAGAAGCTGGAAGTTGAACTTCAGCCTGTTGTCGAACATGGAGTGATTCACTTCGGCGCGTCCTTGGAACTCTTCCTTGTCGGAGCGCTTGAAGATGCCCTGGAGCTGGCGGTAGTTCAGGTTGAATATGTAGTTGGTTTGCGAGTTACCTCCTTTGAAGGAGAGGTTGTGCACGTGGCTCAGTCCGGTGCGCAGGACCTCATCCATCCAGTCGGTGCTTGCTCCCAAGTCCCACGAGGCGTCGCGGAGTCCGTCGGCTATTTGCTGACGATAGTCGGCGGCGTTGCAGAAGTCGGGTTTCTTGGCTATGTGCGACAGGCTCAGATAGCCGCTATACTGCACTTCGTTGATGTTGTCGCCTTTGGCTTTCTTGGTGGTGATCATGACCACGCCGTTGGTACCGCGTGAACCGTAGATGGCTGCAGCGGAGCCGTCCTTGAGCACATCGATGCTCTCGATGTCTTCCGGGGCGACCGTGTTGAAGTCTCCCGGAACACCGTCAATGAGGATAAGCGGATTAGTCGACGCTCCCAGGATGGTCGTGTTGCCGCGCAGGGAGATTTCCGTCTTGCCGACGGGGTTACCACTGGGGTTGGTGATGCTCAAGCCGGCAATCTTTCCCTGGATGAGTTGTCCTGCATCATTGACGGCCCCTGTGATGAAGTCTTCGCTTTTCACGCTGCCCACAGAGCTGGTCACATCGCCCTTGCGTTGCGTGCCGTAGCCGATGACGACCACTTCGCTGAGCACCTTGTTGTCTTCCCGGAGGGTGATAGGGAAGTCCCGACGCCCACTGACCGGTAGCTCCTGTGTAGCGAAGCCCACATAGCTCACTTGCAGGACTCCTTCACTGTCAGCTTCGAGCGAGAACCGTCCTTCCAAGTCAGAGATGGTTCCGTTGCCGGTACCCTGCTCCTTGACGGTCGCTCCAATGATGGGTTCGCCCTGTTCGTCGGTGATGAGACCTGTGATGCGCCGGCGGTCACCCTTCCTGACGGTCTTCTGTCGGTCTGCTCTGGAGATTATGACTTTCTTGCCTTTGATTTCGAAGTGGAGCCGTTGTCCGGCAAGAATCTGACTGACGGCTTCCGTCAATGTAGAGGCATTGACGGTGACCACCTCCGACGTGTTGACGTCAGAGCCTTCGTAGACGAAGGAATACCCACTCTTATGTTCCAGTTCGGTCATTGCCTGTTTCACTGAAACGTTGTGTAGCCTGAGGCTGAGCTCCTGTGCATGGGTCACGAGGTGGCACGACAGGAGGGCGGCTACGAGAAATGTTCTGCTAAAGTTCATCTTGAAACGAATAAAGGTTAGGATAAATAACAGGATGACGACACAGACACCAGCCCGTGTCGCAGTGGCGGTTTTGCCTTCCCCTTTTAGGGAGGGCTCGCGGTCAATTGGTAGTTGTTGGTTTCATGGTCTTTAAGGTATGGTTTTACATGAGGTTAATTCGAATAAAGTGTCACGCGGCGTCCCTCAATCCGATAGCGGACTTTCCCCGTGGCGGCAAGTGCGTCAAGGACTTCTGTCAGGGAGTTCTCCATGCGGATAAAGGTACCGTAGAAATGGCAGTCCTCCAATCCCTCCGAGGCGAGCGTCACACTGACGTGGTAGCACTGCTCGATTTTTCGTGCAATGGTCTCAATGGACTCTCCGTCGAAAATGAGCCTACCGCCTGTCCATTGATTGGCGAGGTTAGCGTCGTAGGTGTCGCGAACGAGTGTGCCCGTATGTTTGTCGACTACAATCCGGTCGCCCGGTTTCATCAGTTCGGGAGAGCCCTTGCGGACGAGATTTTCCAGACGGATGCAACCTTCGGCGAGGATGACTTCAGCCTCCTTGTCGTCGGGATAGTCGCGGAAGTTGAAAGCCGTTCCAAGGTCTTGGACACAGACGGAGGAGGTGTGTACGCAGAAGGGCAACTGTTCGTTCTTCTCTACCTCGAAGAAGCCTTCACCTTCCAGCCGGACGTTGCGGTCTTTTACTCCGAATCCCTGGGAATAGGCGAGCCGGGAGCCAGCATTGAGCCAGACAACAGTTCCGTCGGGGAGGGAGGTCCGCGTCCGCGAGTCTTGGGGAACCTCGATGGTGATGTCGGCAAAGGCGGACAAGAGATGTTTCTGTCCGGAGTAATAGCCGATGCCGCCTGCCAGGCAGAGCAGGAGTATCCCTGCCGCATAGCCTGTCCACCGTCTCAGTGTCTGCCGTCCGGTAAGGGAATGACGGGTGGCGGATGTCCGATTCTGGTTTATCCGGCGGAGGAAGGCTGCATAGGCAGCCTCCTTGTCATACTTGCGCAGCTCCTCGGGACGGGTGGCGGAGAACCACAGCTCCTGTCGTTGGTGCAGATACTTGGCGTTCGTTGCGTCTGCTGAAGCCCAGAATTCCAGTTCTTGCCGTCCTTCTGGGTCCAGTTCGCCGCAGAGCAGGCGGATGATGAGGTCGTCGATGTGTTCGTTGGTTGTTTCCATGTTTAGAGGGTTCTAAGCATAAGACGAAAAAAAGAAGTTGGCGGGTAGCCGGCAATGCAGAAAAATGAAGGGCGGAGGCAAAAAAAGTGAGAATGCTGCGTCGCTCAACGCATTCCGTTGTGCAGAAGGAGGAGGACAGCTAGCGACAGATACTCCCGCAAGTCCTCATGCAGCAGTGCAAGGGCACGTTTGATGTGGTATTTTACCGTGTTGACTGAGATACCCAGCTCTCGGGCAATCTCTTCGTTTCTTTTCCCCTCGAAGCGGCTCAGGCGGAACACTTTCCGGCACTCTTCGGGAAGCTGGCAGATGGCTGCATGGACCCGCTTCTCCAGTTCTTCTTCCAGCAGCTTGCCCAACGGGCTGTCATCGCTTTTCAGGTAACGGACAACGGGCAGTGCCTCGATGCCCCCTGCTCCCGGAACGGACTGTTCACGCTCCACCTGCTGAGAACGGAGGTAGTCGAGACAGCGGTTGCGCACGCTCTGCACCAGAAAGCTGCGCAGCGAGCTCTCGATGGACAGGCGCTCTCTTATCTCCCAAAGGTGGAATATCACGTCGCTCACGATGGTTTCCGCCAGGAAGTCATCGCCTACATATTGCGCCGCCACGTGGCACAAGATGGGGTAGTGGCGGTCGTACAGATACCTGTAGGCACGTTCGTCGCCCTCTTTCAACAGTTCCACCATAAACTTTTCCGTGCTGTCCATGAGATTCAAATCATAAGCTGGGGGCAAAGATACGAAAAAACGGGTACATCCCTTCCGCCTCGTTGGCAGGATGCCCCGTCACCTTCCTCCCACCCCAACACCAAACGAGCCCCTGCCGACCTTCGGCAGAGGCTCGTTTGCTCTCAGGCGGGGACTTGCGCATCACTTACGCTTTCCGCGTCGCACGTGCAGCACGATGCCTGCCACGATGCCCAGCAGCAGGAGGGCGAGGGCGATGTAGGCGATGGTCTCTGTCGTGTGCAGCGAAACCGGGTCGAACGTCATCACCAGCTCGTGGCGTCCGGCGGGCACCTGGAGCGCACGCAGGATGTAGTCGGCGCGTCCGACTGCCACCTCCTTGCCGTCGATGAACGCCTGCCAACCGGGATAGTACACCTCGGCGAAGACCACCACGCCGCCCTTCGGAGAGTTCACTTCGTAGGTCAGGCGATTGGCGTCATAGGACTTCATCGTCACCGTACAGGTGGAGTCGACGGGCTGTGCCTGTCCGACGGCAGACGCGAAACGCTTGTCCACCACTGCCGTATGACGGGGGTTGATGTGGTGGAGCGCCTCAATCTCCTCGTTGGCATTTGCCGCCTCCTGCACCTCGCTGACGAACCATGCGTTGCCGAAGGCATAAGGGTTCTGCAGGGGGACGGTCGTCCCGTCGGCGGCAGGAAGGATGAACCAGCGCGTGTTGAGCATGTTGATGACCGGGAACAGCGAGTCGTTCACCTGCGTCATGTCGCCGCCGGTGGTCGCTACCTCTTTATAGAGAGCCTGCATCTCGGGGGCGATGTGCTCCTCGATCATCTCCTGGTAGCGGCGCAGCTTCGCGGCGTTATATCCGCCCACGCTCTTGTGGTAGTAGGAAGTCTCGTTCTCGTTGAAGGTGTTCGACGCAAGGTTGAGCACACGGTAGTCCAGTGATTTGTCGCTGAGGATGACCTTGTCGGCGGCCGACGGGCTGAACAGCTTGCTGTGTGCCACCTCCCGGGGCTCGACATACATCTCGTCGCACAGGTAGCGCTTGTTCACCGACCAGAGGTCCACGAGGCAGAGCACGCCGACCAGCACCAGGGTCGTCTTCGCCTTCAGCCTGCCCAGCACGAAGAAGGCGATGAGCAGCGTGCCGGCGAGCACCACGAAGAAGCTGCGCCACGCATCGGCGGTGAACATCGCCACGCGCATGTCCGTCAGGTTCGTCAGCACCGCGGTGAGGTACTGAGACGGAAGTCCGTTCTGCAGCGCGCCCATCTCCATCGAAGAGATGAACGAGGAGAAGCACACCTTCGGCGCCACGGCAAAGAGGAAGGCGACACCGCCCGTCAGCAGGAAGCTGCCCACGAACGCCTTCCGGTGCTCGCGGAGGACCTGCGGACGCGAGAGCACCTCACGCAGCGCCATCATGGCAAGCAGCGGGATGGTGAACTCGGCTATCACGAGGATGGATGCCACCGTACGGAACTTGGCATACATCGGCACGTAGTCGATGAAGAAGTCGGTGAAGCCCATGAAGTTCTTTCCCCACGACAGGAGCACCGACAGCACCGTGGCTGCCAGCAGCGCCCACTTCATCGGGCCCTTCACGATGAAGCAGCCCAGCACGAAGAGCATCAGCACGAACGCCCCCACGTAGACGGGGCCCGAGGTACCCGGTTGCTCGCCCCAGTACTGCGTCAGCTGACTGTAGAGCGAGCTGAACTGCGGGTCCGCCTTTGCCATTGCCGTGGCATTGTCGCTCATCAGCATGGGCTTGTCGCCACGGTTGCTCGCGCCGCCCTTCACGTTCGGCACCAGGAGGGACCACGTCTCGCCGATGCCGTAGCTCCAGGCAGTGATGTAGTCGCGTTCCAGTCCGCTGTCCGTCTGGTTTCCGCTGTCCGCTTTCACCAGTTCGCTCTTGCCGCGCATGGACTCCTTGCTGTACTGCCAGGTGTGGTAGAGGTTCGACAGGTTCACACAGGCACCGATGGCAGCTGCCACCAGTAGCGTGCACGTCGCCTTGACGAAGCGCGGCATCTCCCCCTTCCGCCAGGCATCCACGCCGAAGGCTATCGCCATGAAGAGCATGACGAAGCCGAAGTAGTAGCTCATCTGGATGTGGTTCGAGAGGATTTGCAGAGCGAGGAAGAACGCCGTGACGATGCCTCCCCACAAGTACTTGCCGCGGTAGGCGAGCACGACGCCCGCTATCGTCGGCGGAATGTAGGCGAGGGTGACGAACTTCCAGATGTGGCCTGCCGCAATGATGATGAAGAAGTAGGACGAGAACGCCCACAGCACGGCGCCGAGGGCGGCCATCCATACGCGGAAGTCAAAGGCGCGCAGCAGGATGTAGAACCCGAGCAGCATGATGAACACCAGCCACACGCTGCCCGGAAGATAGAGGTGATAGACGTCCCCGACGGTCTTCAGCAGGTCCGTCGAGTCGTAGCTCGGCGCCATCTGATAGGTAGGCATGCCGCCGAAGAGCACGTTGGTCCAACGGGTGCGCTCGCCCGTACGCTGTTGATACTCTTGCATCTCGATGCCCGCGCCGATGCCTGCCACCGCGTCGTGCTGTGCCAGTACGCGTCCCTCGAGCACCGCCGGGAAGAAGTAGGCAAGCGAGAGCACCACGAAGGCAACCACCGCGATGACATCGGGCAAAATCAGTTTGAAGTGCTTGTTCATAAAAGGAGGGTTAGTATCTGTAATGTTCTGCTTTGTAGGGACCGTCCACGGAGACGCCGATGTAGGCAGCCTGCTCCGGGGTGAGCCGGCTCAGGTGGACGCCGATGCGCTCCAGGTGGAGCCGTGCCACCTCCTCGTCGAGCTTCTTCGGCAGGCGGTAGACGTCGATGGGGTACGGCTGGTTGAACAGCTCGATTTGTGCCAGCGTCTGGTTGGTGAACGAGTTGCTCATCACGAACGAGGGGTGTCCCGTCGCGCAGCCCAGGTTCACCAGACGGCCGTCGGCGAGCAGGATGACGGAGTGCCCGTCCGGGAAGTAATAACGGTCAACCTGCGGCTTCACGTTCACGCGGCGGATGCCGGGGTAGTGCTTGAGCGCGTCGACCTGAATCTCATTGTCGAAGTGGCCTATGTTGCAGACGATGGCCTGGTCGGGCATCTGCTCCAGGTGTTCGATGCGGATGATGTCGATGTTTCCCGTCGTGGTGACGAAGATGTTGCCCTGCGTGCATGCCTCCTCCATCGTCACGACCTGGAAGCCTTCCATGGCAGCCTGAAGGGCGCAGATGGGGTCGATTTCCGTCACGAGCACACGGGCGCCATAGGAGCGCATGGAGTGCGCGCAGCCCTTGCCCACATCGCCGTAGCCTGCGACGACCACCACCTTGCCGGCAATCATCACGTCGGTGGCGCGCTTGATGCCGTCGGCGAGCGACTCGCGGCAACCGTAGAGGTTGTCAAACTTGCTCTTCGTCACCGAGTCGTTGACGTTGAATGCGGGGAAGAGCAGCTTGCCCTCCTCCTTCATCTGGTAGAGCCGGTGTACGCCCGTGGTGGTCTCTTCCGACACGCCGCGCACTTCGGCAGCCACAGCCTGCCAGTAACCTTTGCGCTCGGCGAGCACCCGGCGCAGGAGGGCGAGCAGCTCGACCTCGTCCTCGGCGTGCACGTCGGCATCGAGCACCGACGCATCCTTCTCCGCCTCCACACCCTTGTGGATGAGCAGGGTGGCGTCGCCGCCGTCGTCGACAATCATGTTCGGACCCTTGCCGCCGGGGAAGTTCATCGCCTGGAGCGTACACCACCAGTAGTCGGCGAGCGTCTCGCCTTTCCAGGCAAACACGGGCACGCCCATCTCGGCGATGGCAGCCGCGGCGTGGTCTTGTGTGGAGTAGATGTTGCAGGACGCCCAGCGTACCTCGGCACCCAGGGCGACGAGCGTCTTGATGAGCACGGCGGTCTGGATGGTCATGTGCAGCGAGCCCATCACGCGGGCACCTTTGAGCGGCTTCGTCTCGCCGTATTTTTCGCGCAGAGCCATCAGTCCGGGCATTTCTTTCTCAGCCATGTCGATTTCCTGACGTCCGAATTCCGCCAGTGAAATGTCAGCAACTTTGTAAGGGAGGGTTGAAAACAGTTCGTTTGTCATTTTATAGTGTATTGATTTGTTGTCAGTTCTCCGCCTCGCCGGCGGGTGCGCGCCGGTGCCGTCAGCCGACGGTCCCGCGCGTGTGTCCGGAGGACCTGCAAATATAGGCAAACTTTCTCTTTCAGCAAGATATGCCGGCGGCGAATGTGGGGCGGCAGGATGCCTTCGGTCCGTACGGGCGTCGGTGTCAGAATGTCAAAATGTCAAACGAATCGCCCGAGAAGGGGCTTCCTTGCGCCAAAATACGGATTGGTGACCGGGAAGGCCCTTCTCGCGCGATTTGCAAAATGCAGGTTGTCGCCTTTCCCGTCGTTCCGCTTTCTTTTGTTCAGCGGAAGGGGCGTTCAGCCGACGGGACGTTGCCGGAACCGTCCGTGTGGACGTCAGGAAGACAGGTGACAAACGGAAGGCTCCGTCCGTCTGAAAATGAAAACAGGTAAAGAAAACGGACAAAACCGAGGCCTTTTTTCGTGCGGACTCGTCCGTACGACGGTGCGGACGAACGACTACGGTGGTACGGACGCGTCCGTACGAAAGTGAAAACGGGTTGGAACGACCGTGCGAAGGGGTTCGAAGCTCCGTTTTTGTGTTAACGGAATAAAAATTGGAGCCTGTCCGGACGTCCGTGTCTTAAAAAGTGTATTCAACTGCGCGCTGGAAGGGACGAAATGACGAAAGTACGCGTCAGCTGAAAACCCCGAATCGTGAAAAAGTGACACCAAAACGACTGAAACAGCGATAGAATGACAAACCGCGAGCCACGCTCCGCCCCGACACCGGAGGACAGGCACGGGGACTGCCGTCACGGGGGTGTAACAGGATGGAAACGGGATTGTCAAAGGGGCGTCACGGTGCTGTAACGGGGAAGGACGTACTTTGCAGCGGTTTTCTGAAATATTCCTAAAACTATTCTATATATGTATCAAAAGTCAGCTAGATTAGGGGCATTCGGAGTCGCCTTGTGGGCACTCTGCCTGAGCGCTGCGGCGCAGCATTCTGTTTTGAGTTTTTCCGGAAAAGTCCTCGACGAGAACGGCAAGGGCATAGCCGGGGTGGTGGTCAACGACGGGGTCCGTTTCACCCGGACCGACGGCAAGGGCGCCTGGTCGCTCGATTCGGACACCACCGTGAGCAAGTTCGTGAGCATCTCCACGCCGTCGGCTTACCGACTGCCGCAGCGGGAAGGACTGGCGGACGGCTTCTATGTGTCCGTGGGTCAGCTGGCGGCTGGCGGCAACCGGCACGACTTCAGGCTGGAACGGCGCAAGGAGGCGTCGGACCGCTTCTACTACATCGCCGTGTCCGACCCGCAGGTGCGCAACGCACGCGAGATGAAGCGCTGGCGTCAGGAGGCAGTCGTGGACCTGAAGGAGACCATCGACTCGCTGAAGCAGAGCCGCGAGGTGGTGGGCATGACGCTCGGCGACCTGGTGTTCGACAACATGGGGCTGTACCCCGAGTACAAGGAGTCGTTGCGGAACACGGGGGCGACCTTCTTCCAGTGCATCGGCAACCATGACTTCGACCTGCGCTACCAGGACCTGCACAACATGGAGGCGGGGACGCCGGTCTATGGGGAAATGGTCTACCACAGCTACTTCGGCCCGACGGACTACTCCTTCAACGTGGGCAAAGCGCACATCGTGACCATGAAGAACATCAACTACGTAAGCAACAAGAAGTATATCGAAGCACTCACCGGGGCGCAGCTGGCGTGGCTGAAGAAGGACCTGAGCCATGTGCCCGAAGGCAGCCTCGTCATCCTGAACATGCACGCGGCTTCCTGGAACACCGTGGAGCCGGGCGGGAACATCCGCAATGCCTCCGCGCTGAAGGAGGTGCTGGAGGGCTACAACGTGCATGTCTTCTGCGGGCACACCCACTTCCTGCAGAACAACGAGGTCAGCCCGACGCTCTATGAGCACAACATCGGGGCTGCCTGCGGTGCCTGGTGGGCAGGCTGGGTGAACCAGTGTGGCGCACCGAACGGCTACATGGTGGTCGATGTCGACGGCGACCGGCTGAAGTGGCATTACAAGGGTACCCGCCGCGACTTCGGCTACCAGTTCCGCCTGTACAACCGGGGCGAGTTCACGACGCAGAGCAGCTTCGTGGTCGCCAACGTCTGGGACTGGGACAGTGCCTGCCGCGTGGTGTGGTACGAGGACGGGAAGCCCATGGGTGACATGGAGCGTTTCACCGACTCGGACGAGGAGCGTGCCGCGCAGCTGAAGAACCGTGCGAAGGCTCCGAAGACGGGACACCTGTTCCGCCTCATGCCGTCGGACGGTGCGAAGGAAATCCGTGTGGAACTGACCAACCGCTTCGGCGAGGTGTACACGCAGACGCTCCGTCTGTGAACCGGACGGGCGGGAAACTCGTCAACTAATATGAACATGCACTCATGAAAACAAGACAGACAAGGATAACAGGCAGGCGCATGCCGGGCTGCAGACGCGGCCTCGTAAGCCTGCTGGTGGCCTGCTCGGCTGCCACGGCATGGGCTGCCGTCGTCCCGTTCGAGGGGACGGTGGTGGATGCCCAGGGCCAACCGCTCACAGGCGTTGCCGTACGCGTCAAGGGCGAGAACAAAGGGGTCGTGACGGACATCAACGGCCGCTTCACACTCAATGTGGAACAGGGGAAGACGCTTGTGCTGAGCTACATCGGCTACTCCAACCAGGAAATCGAAGTGTCGGACGGACAGCAGATGCAAATCGTCCTGAAGGAGGACGACCAGCTGCTCGACGAGGTCGTCGTCGTGGGTTACGGAACGGCGAAGAAGGCGAACCTGGTGGGCGCCGTGGAGCAAATCGACAGCAAGCAGATAGCGGAGCGTGCCAACAGCAACGTGTCCCGCTCGCTGCAGGGCCTGATGCCGGGACTGAACGTGACGTTCTCCGACGGCAAGCCGTCGCGCAACCCCTCCATCAACATCCGTGGTACGGGCAGCATCGGCGCGGGCGGCAGTGCGCTCATCCTCATCGACGGGGTGGAGGGCGACCTGAACTCGGTGAGCCCCTCTGACGTGGAGAGTGTGTCGGTGCTCAAGGACGCCTCGTCGGCAGCCATCTACGGCGCACGCGGTGCCTTCGGCGTGGTGCTCATCACGACGAAGAAAGCCCAGTCGGGCAAGGCTCGGGTCAACTACAACGGCAGCGTGTCGCTGCACCGGCGTACGGTGCGCACGGAGGACGGCATCGTCTCGAACGGTCTGCAGTGGACCGACGGCTGGTACACCGCCTACCTGGAGGGGAAGAACTCCATCCCTGCGGGCATCAACAACGTGTTCAAGTACTCCACCGACTGGTACAACGAGCTGGTGAAGCGCGATGCCGACCCGACACTCGACAAGGTGCGGGTGAACGACAACGGCGAGTACGAGTACTTCGGCAACACGAACTGGCTCGATATCATCTACCGCGACTTCAACTACTCCACCGAACACAACGTGAGCGTGAGCGGTGGCAGCGACAGGGCGAAGTATTACGTCTCGGGGCGTTACTTCAACCAGGACGGCATATACAGCGCCGGTGGGGAAAGGTACACACAGTACAACCTCAACTCGCGTGGCGAAATCCGGATTAACCGGAACCTCACGCTGGAGAACAGCACGAAGTTCACCCACTTCAAGTCGCACCAGCCGATGGTGATGTACGACCGGCAGAACATCGCCCGGCAGATACAGCACCAGGGCTACCCCGTGACGATGGAGAAGAACCCTGACGGGACCTGGACCGAGGCGGCTGTCTACATCGGCTGGGCAGGCTTCGTCGAGGGAACTTCGTGGCAGAAGAACGGCAAGATAGACTTCCGCAACACCAGCACCCTGACGTGGGAGCCCATCCTGGACCAGCTGACCTTCAAGGGCGATTTCACCTACGCGAAGAGCCTTTCCGACCGTCGCCGCGCCGAGAACCAGTATGAGTACTACACCGGCCCGGAAATCGTGAAGGAGCGCAACACGTACAGCTCCCTGGAGAATGTAGACTATGACAAGGAGTATATCTCCAGCAACATCACGGGCAACTATGAGCCGCAGTTTGCCAACCCCGACCATTACCTCAACGTGCTGCTCGGCTGGAACCTGGAGACCCAGTCCTACGAGACCATTACCACCTACCGCCGTGGGTTGCTGTACCCGACGAAGCCCAGCTTTGCCCTCATGGACGGCGACTACTATACGGAGAACCAGAGCGGCTATGAGTGGGCGTACGTGGGCTTCCTCTACCGCGTGAACTACAACTACAAGAACCGTTACCTCGCCGAGTTCAGCGGACGCTACGACGGCTCGTCGAAGTTCCCCTCCAACCAGCAGTGGGGCTTCTTCCCTTCAGGGTCGGTGGGCTGGCGCATCTCGGAAGAGCCGTTCATGGCTCCCGCCCGCACCTGGCTGGACAACCTGAAGCTGCGCGCCTCCATCGGTAGCCTGGGCAATGGGAGTGTGGACCCGTATCTCTACCTCTCCACCGTTCCCATCAAGCGGACGTCGGTGATTCTTGACGGCGGCCTGCAGGGTTATGCCACCACACCGGGCATCGTGCCCAGCAGCCTGACGTGGGAACGCGCGACGACTTACGACGTGGGCCTCGACTTCGCCCTGCTCAACAACCGCCTCAGCGCCACCTTCGACTACTACCAGCGTTATACCACCGACATGTACACCGTCGGTCCGACGCTGCCCGCCGTGCTGGGTGCCTCGACTCCGAAGGGCAACAACGCCGAGATGAAGACCCGTGGATGGGAGCTCTCCGTGGAGTGGCGCGACCGCTTCACCTTGGGCGACAAGCCGTTCAACTACAGCATCAAGGCGATGGTGTGGGACAACCGCACGTGGGTGACGAAGTTCTACAACCCGACCAAATCGCTCTCGACCTACTACGAGGGGCAGGAAATAGGCACCATCTGGGGGTACCACATCGAGGGACTCTTCAAGGACCAGGCTGAGATCGACGCACATGCCGACCAGTCCTACCTCGTCGTCTCCGACGACAACATCCTGAAGCCCGGTGACCTGAAGTTCGCCGACCTCGACGACAGCGGCGCCGTGGACAACGGGAAGAACACGCTCGACGACCACGGCGACCTGAAGGTGGTCGGCAACACGACCCCGCGCTACCAGTTCGGCGTCACCCTGGCAGCCAACTGGAACGGCTTCGGCGTGAGTGCCTTCTTCCAGGGCGTGGGTCAGCGCGACTGGTACCCGCACCGCGAGTCCGCCTTCTTCTGGGGACAGTACGACCGTCCCTACAGCTACATGCTGAAGGAGCACACCGGCGACAACGTCTGGACGGAAGAGAATCAGAACACTGACGCCTACTGGCCGCGCTACCGTGGCTACCTGGCTCAAGGCTCGACCCGTGCACTGGGTCGGCAGGCGAACGACCGCTACCTGCAGAACGCAGCGTACGTCCGTCTGAAGAACCTGCAGGTGGACTACACTTTCAGTCCGAAGGTCTGCAAGGCGCTCCACCTGGAGAACCTCAAGGTCTATCTGGCGGGCGAGAACCTCTGCACGTGGAGTCCGCTCTACAAGCACACGAAGATGTACGACCCCGAAGTCATCAATCCGGGCGATGCTGACTTCCGTTCCACTGCCAACACCGACGGCGACGGATACGGCTATCCGCTCCTGAGCAGCTACACCTTCGGCATTAACGTAACCTTCTAACGACAACGCAAATGAAACGACACTATACACTCTTGCTCATGGGACTGCTGGCGCTGGGAGGCTCCTCGTGCGAGGACTTCCTGAACTGCCAGCCTGAGAATGCCGTCGGGTCCGAGGCTTTCATGACCTCGGAGAACGACCTGAAGCTCTACACCAACGGCTTCCTGCAGACTTTCCTCCCCTCGGAAGAGGACATTGCCTGGGGAGGCGACCAGTATGCCGACTACTGTGCCACCCGCACCTCGACGACCTTCCTGAAGGGAGACACCTGGGACTCCAGTCAGCAGGGCGGATGGTCCTGGAATGACCTCCGTCAGGTGAACTACTTCCTCGACCACCTGCCGCAGATGGAGGGCAAAATCGACGAGGCTACCTACCGCCATTATGAAGGGGTGGGACGCTTCTGGCGGGCCTACTTCTACTACAACATGGTGCGCACCTTCGGCGATGTGCCCTGGTATGAACATACGCTCGACACCGGGGAGACGGAGGAGCTCTACAAGGGACGCGACAGCCGCGAGACGGTGATGGCACACGTGCTGGAGGACCTGACGTTCGCCTCGACGTATTGCTCCACTGACGGGACGGAGGTGGAGAGCAGCACGCTTGTCACCCGTTGGGTGGCACTGGCCTTCAAGTCGCGGGTCTGCCTGTTTGAGGGCACTTACCGCAAGTACCACGACGAACTGGGGCTGCAGAGCACGGCCAGCCAGTTCCTGGAAGAGGCAGCCGCTGCCGCCAAGGAGTTGATGGACAACGGCCCGTACTCGCTGGTAGACAACCCGTCGGACGTGGAGACGCAGTACCGTGCCCTGTTCACGTCGGAGAAAATCAACACGCAGGAGGTCATCTGGGCGATTGCCTATCAGACGGACGTGCGCATGCACGACATCACGTGGAAGATATTCTCCGGCTCGTACGGTGCCAACTGGTCGCTGGTCCGTCCGTTCGTGAACATGTACCTGATGCGCGACGGCAGCCGCTTCACCGACCGTCCGGATTATGCCACGCTGACGTACGACCAGGAGTTTGTCGACCGTGACTGCCGCCTTGCCCAGACCGTCATCGGTCCCGATTACCAGCGGACCATCAGCGGTACGCTCCAGCCCGACGCCCCGAACTTCGCCATTACCTCCACAGGGTACATGATGATCAAGTGGGCGCTTGACGACGATGTACACGTGGGGAAGGCGACGGCAAACAATTCCATCCCCATCTTCCGCTACGCCGAGGTGTTGCTGAACTATGCCGAAGCCATGGCGGAGCTGGGACGGTGCGACCAGTCCGTGTGGAACGCTACCATCAAGCCGCTCCGCGAACGTGCCGGTGTGGACGGCAGCATCCCTGCCGACTACGACCCCTATGTAGCAGCTTATTTTGACAATCAGACACAGGACAAATGGATTTTGGAAGTGCGTCGTGAACGCGGTGTCGAGCTGGCCTTCGAAGGCGTGCGCTACGACGACATCATGCGTTGGAAGCAGGGCAAGCTCATCGAGCGTACCTGGCAGGGGATGTATGTCCCGGAAAAGGATACGCCGTACGACCTGAACCACGACGGGACGTTCGATGTGGCTTACGTCGACCAGGAGCCTGCTGCCGAAGATAAGGTGAAAGGAGTGGACTACGTCGTGCTCGACGGACAGAACTACCGCCTGTCGGAGGGTGACCATGGCTATGTGGAGTACGGCATGTCGCAAGACCGCCGTTGGCTGGACAAGAAATACCTGCGCCCCGTGCCCCTCTCTGCCATTCAAATCAACGAGGCACTGTTGCCGCAGAATCCGGGCTGGGAGTAACTTCCGGTCCGTATGAAAAAAGAGGATGTGCCGGTGTGAGTGCCGGTGCATCCTCTTTCTTTATGGGTTGTCGGTGTGACTGTTCACTCGTCCATCTCCGCCGAGCGGATGACCATCCGGGCGACGATGCCCGGTCCCTCGTAGATGAAGGCGGAGTATATCTGCACGTAGTCGGCGCCCATGCGGAACATCCGTTCGGCGTCGCCGGGAGTCATGATGCCGCCTGCCCCGATGATGAAGAGGTCGGGACCGCCGTGCTTGCGCAGGTAGTCGACGGCAAAAAAGGACTTCATGCCCATGCCTTTGCCGCTGACTCCGCCGGCTCCGAGAGCTTTCAGCTCGGCTTCCGTGTAGCGGCGGAGCTGGGAACGGTCCATGGTGGGTCCGGTGGCAATGACGCCGTCTAGCCCGTAGCGGCTGATGAGGGAAAGTACGGTGTCCATGCCCTCGGTCGTGATGTCGCCGGGGAGCTTCAGGAGGATGGGACGCCGCATGCGCATTGTGGCACGCTTCCCGGTCAGTGCGGCAAGGACCTCCTCCATGGGTGCGGCATCGATGGAGCCCCAGTTGAGGGTGAAGTAGTCGGCGACGGCGTTCAGCTCGGTGAAGAGCAGGAGGAAGTCGTCCACTGCCTGACGGCCCTCCGACGCGGGGTTCTTGTTGATGTTGACACCGACGGTCACCCGTCCGGTCTTGTGGCTGAGGCGTTGCTTGACGACCGCCAGCCCGGGGTTGTTGAAGCCCGTGCGCGAGATGAGCGATTCGTCCTTCGGCAGACGGAAGATGCGTGGTGCCGGATTGCCTGGGCAGGGGTCGGGCGTCACGGTACCTACCTCTATGAAGCCGAAGCCGTAGTCTGCCAGTTCGTTGAAGACTTCCGCCCCCTTGTCCATCCCGGCGGAAAGCCCGATGCGGTTCCGGGTGAGGATGCCTTTGCAGAGGATGTCCTCTTCCTCGTACCGGTACTGGCTGCGCAGGTAGGGGCGCAGGAGGGGGATGTAGTTGGTGAGCTTGAGCAGGGAGAAGGTGAGGCGGTGGGCACGCTCCGGTTCCAGGGAGAAGAGGAGCGGACGGAGGATGGATTTATACAGCATAGTACCTTTGCGTTTTGATTGATGACGCAAAGGTACGCAATGCCGTTGGAAGTTCCGTCTTCGAAAGGTTTATCTGTGATAAAAGCAGGTTATAAGCCGGTAGGGAATTGGTTGTCTACCTCGAAGACCACGCCGTTCATCACGAAGGTTTTGCTCGCGGGACTGTAGGTGAGGATGCAGGGAGCGGTCTTTTCCATCTCGGAGAGTTGGATGCTGCTCAAATCGGGGAGGAAGCAGTTGAGTTTGTAGGTACATACAATCCGGTTCCCTTTAATCTTGCCGGCATACACCGTGTTGCCGGAATGGCTTATGCGCCCGTCTTCATAGACAGAGGAGCTTTCTTCGTTGATGAACACCCACCCGTCCCGTTTCTCAAAGGAAAGGAATATCAGCTCGTGCTTGATATCGCGGTTCCTGTAGGTCTTCATCAGGACCAGTGAGTTGATGGGAGGGGTCGGTTGGAATGTGATTGGGAAGTCGCTGCGCTGGTAGGTCATCACTTTGGTTGCGGGGTTGTATGTCAGGGTTGCTTCCACCTGATCGTTGGGGGAACCGTAGCGCCAACTGAACGTCTTGACCTTTGCGTTGTTCCCTTGCAGGGACAGGACTTGGGTGATTACCCAGACGTCCGAATTGAATTCATTCTCACTTTGCAGATAGCCGTAGGAGGCGGCGGACTTGTCCGGGGTCTTCAATGACTTCCCGTAGAGGTCAATGTACAGGGCGTGGTATTTGTCCGTTGTGTCTTTTTCCCAGAAACCTTTGAAAGGCTTTCCTTGTGCGAATGCGAACGAGAGCGACAGGGAAAGCAGCATGAACAGTGTAAGGATACGTCTCATGGTAAATGTGGGTGTTAAATGTGAATGAATGTCAGGCAAGCCGGTAAGCCCAGTGTGCAGACCGACTTGCCCGGAATGGAGGAGGAAGAATGACTCAGGATGCCGCCACAAGCGCAACCAGCGAGCCGACGAGTACGATGAGGATGATGAGTCCCAGCAAGCTGATGCACAGACCGGCAATGGCCAGTCCGCGTGGTACACGGAATACGCCGATGGCGGAGAATATGAGTCCCAGCAGCCAGAGAATCCAGTCCAGTACAGGAATCCAGCACAGGAACAATGCCACAAGCGACAGGACAAAGCCTGCAGTACCGATGCCGTTCGACTTTTTTTGCGGTTCTTGTTGCACAATCACGGTCTGTTGTACGGGCTGTTGTGCGGATTGTTGCCCGTTTTCTAAAGTGTCCATAATGTAAAGTTTTTAAATTGTGTTCTCTCTAAAGGAATGATGGCTCTCTCTCACAGGGGCTTTCAGTGAAGCGATAGTGCGACACTGTACGCTGCATATCGTCGAAGCCTGTCCAAAGATATGCATATTATTTGAAACGTTGTATGGATTCTTTAAGAAAAAAGCAGGTTATAGTTTCCCCAGCCGTTCGTGGATGCCGTCGAGGTACATCCGCCAGAAGCGGGGGATGTCACGCCAGCTGTAGGCCTTCGTGAAGGGGGCGGTGAAGAAGGCGAGGAAGATGTATCCGAGGGTCTCCTGCAGGGGGCGGAGGTAGCGGATGAGGAAGTTCTTGCCGTAGTGGTGGTTGAAGTAGGCTCCGTTGCGCACCTGGTAGAACCGTTTCCACTTCTTCTTGCGTTGCCTTTCCGCCCAGGTGTCGTTGTTGTAGAAGCGTTCCTTGTACATGAGCGCGTTGGGGACGTAGAGCACCTGGAGTCCCGCCAGCACGGCCCGGTAGGCATAGTCGGTGTCGTCGTAGAAGATGAAGAGGTCCTTGTTGGGATAGCCGATGCGCTCGATGGTCGACCGCTTGATGAGCGGACCCTCGAACACCATGCCCTGGATGGAGACCAGGTGGCAGATGTAGGGCTCGACCTTGTCCAGGTGGAGCGATGAGAACGGGTCTATCAGGTTGAGGTACCTGCATTCGGTGACGAACACCTCCTCTCCCATGATGCGTCGCGGGCAGAGGATACCGACGCCGTGCATGTCGGCATCGATGAGGAAGTTCAGGCAGTCCGGCCGGGGACAGACGTCGTCGTCCATGCACCATATCCAGTCGCTGCCGCCCTCGTAGGCAGCCTTCATGCCGGTGTAGAATCCGCCCGAGCCGCCGACGTTGTCCTGGTGGATGACCTCCAGGTCGGCCTGTGTGTCGAGCCATTCGGTAGTGCCGTCGGTGCTCCCGTTGTTGACCACGATGATGTGGGTCACGAGGGGAGTCATGCGGACGTAGTCGAGGGTTTTCTGCAACAGTACGAGGCGGTTGAATGTCACGATGACGGCGGTTACTTTCATGGCTGCAAGGGGTGTTTGGGGTTAGTGGATGGGGTTTGTCAGCTTCTGGCTTCGCGGAACGCCTGCTCTTCGGCTTCGGCAATGATGCGTTCCACCTCGTCGAGACTCGGACGGGAGATGGGGGCGAGCTTGTCGTCGGAGGTGCTGTCATGCGTCTCCTCCTCTTCTGCCGGGTCTTCGGTATAGACGGTCACAGGGTCTTCGTTGAGGATGACGGCTGCCGTATCGGACACTTCGACGGTGACGCTGCGTGCCTTCTTGGCGGCAAAGACCGCGTCGATGAACTCGGAGTCCTTCTTCAGTCGTCCGAGTGCCTGCTTGGCAGCTGCCTGCTGGCTCTCTTTCTTCGAGTATCCGGTGCCGCTTCCGCCGACGATACCTTCCAGCAGGACATCCGACTGGAAGACGGGGCTGCTCACATCCTGCGTCTGTTCCACCAGACGGAACTCCAGCTCGACCTTGTTCTTCTGCGACCACTCGATGAGTTTCGACTTGAAGTTGACCTCCTTGTAGGCGACCTTGTCGATGTTGATGAGCTTGTGGAGGATGCGTTCCTGCATGAAGCGCATGCAGGCGTCATAGCCCCGGTCGAGGTAGATGGCGCCGATGAGTGCCTCGAAGGCATTGCCACACATGTAGCTGTTGTGGTTGCTGGAGTGGGTGGAGTAGGTGATGAGCTTGTCCAGCCCGATTTCCACGGCAATCTTGTTGAGCGTCTCCCGCTGTACGATTTTCGAGCGCGTGTTGGTCAGGAAGCCCTCGCGTTTGCCTTCGAAGTGCTTGTAGACGACGTCCGCGACGATGGCATCGAGGATGGCGTCGCCCAGGAACTCCAGGCGTTCGTTGTTGAGCTTGTAGCCCTTGGCGCTGCGGACGGTCGATGACTTGTGGAGCAGTGCCTCCTTGTAGTAGCTGATCGTGCGCGGATAGAAGCCCAGGATGCGGTACAAAGCAAAATAAGACTCCCTTTCCTTGGAGAAAAGGAGCCTTATTCTATGTAATATAGTAATTCTCTGAAACACTGATAGCTTCTTATTCGGCGTATTTCTTAACGATTATACATGCATTGTGTCCGCCGAAGCCGAATGTGTTCGACAGGGCGGCATTGACCGTACGTTTCTGAGCCTTGTTGAACGTGAAGTTCAGGTTGTAGTCGATCTCCTCGTCGTTGTCACCCTCGGTGTGGTTGATGGTCGGAGGAACAATGTCGTTCTTCACAGCCAATACGCTGGCAAGTGCTTCGACGGCTCCGGCAGCTCCGAGGAGGTGTCCGGTCATGGACTTGGTCGAACTGATGTTCAGCTTGTAGGCATGTTCGCCGAAGAGTGCCTTGATGGCTTTCACCTCAGAGATGTCGCCCACGGGGGTCGATGTGCCGTGTACGTTGATGTAGTCGATGTCTTCAGGTTTCATCTCTGCATCCTCGAGTGCGTTCATCATCACCAGCTTCGCGCCCAGTCCTTCGGGGTGGGATGCAGTCAGGTGGTGTGCGTCGGCACTCATGCCCACGCCGGCAACCTCAGCGTAGATTTTGGCTCCGCGTGCCTTGGCATGTTCCAGTTCTTCGAGAATCAGACAGCCGGCACCTTCGCCCATCACGAATCCGTCACGGCTTGCGCTGAACGGACGGCTGGCACCCTGCGGGTCATCGTTGCGGGTCGAGAGGGCATGCATGGCATTGAAACCACCCACGCCGCACGGGAAGATGGCAGCTTCGGCACCACCGGAAACGATGACGTTCGCCTTGCCCAGACGGATCAGGTTGAAGGCGTCAGCCAGTGCGTTGGTCGAGGAGGCGCAAGCTGAAGAGGTCACGTAGTTGGGACCGTGGAATCCGTACATGATGGAGATTTGTCCGGCACAGATGTCGGCAATCATCTTCGGGATGAAGAAGGGGTTGTACTTGGGTCCCTGGTCTTTATGGAGTGCATAGTTTCCGGTCTCTTCCTCAAAGGTGTGCATGCCACCGATGCCGACACCGAAAATCACACCGATACGGTTCAAGTCTTCTTTCTCCACATCAAGCCCTGAGTCCGTCACGGCCTCCTTGGCGGCCACAATGGCATACTGGGTGTAAAGGTCCATCTTGCGTGCTTCCTTCCGGTCGATGAAATCGTTCGGGTTAAAGTTTTTCACTTCACACGCAAACTGGGTCTTGAAGAGTGATGCGTCGAAATGAGTAATAGGTCCTGCCCCACTCACTCCGTTCACCAGGTTCTCCCATGTTTCGGGAGCGGTGTTACCTACGGGAGTCAGTGCGCCAAGACCTGTTACTACTACTCTTTTTAATTCCATAAAATTACTTCGCGTTAGCTTCGATGTAAGAAACGGCGTCACCTACGGTAGTAATCTTTTCTGCTTGGTCATCAGGAATTGAGATACCGAATTCCTTTTCGAATTCCATGATCAATTCTACAGTGTCCAATGAATCGGCTCCAAGGTCGTTTGTGAAGCTAGCTTCGTTAGTTACTTCCGATTCTTCAACGCCCAATTTATCAACGATAATTGCTTTTACTCTTGATGCGATTTCAGACATAATTTTACGATTTAAATTAATACTTTGTTGTTATTTCCTTATTTTTGCGGTGCAAAGAAAGAAAGATTTATCATTATGAGCAAATAATTAACTGATTAATTGCACTTGCTTTGCACAAATTTCACGCATCTGTGCACTAAATTAGGATATATATGCAGAAAAACATTGCCATTTTTGCTTCGGGTTCGGGTACGAACGCCGAAAACATCATCCGCTACTTTCAGGGAAACAAGACCATAAGGGTCTCTCTTGTGGTGTCAAACAAACCCGATGCTTTCGTACTCCAGCGGGCGGAACGGCTGGGGGTACCGACGTGTATCCTGACGCGTGAGCAGTTTGCCCGGGGCGGAGAGGTCGTGGAGTTGTTGCGCGGACGGGGCATCGACTTCATCATGCTGGCAGGGTTCCTGTTGCGTGTACCCGACGAGTTGCTTCAGGCTTATCCGCAGCGGATTGTCAACATCCATCCCGCCTTGTTGCCGAAGTATGGAGGCAAGGGGATGTACGGCGACCGGGTACATCAGGCGGTGGTTGCTGCGGGCGAGCGCGAAAGCGGCATCACTATACATTATATAGATGAGCACTACGACGAGGGGACGACCCTCTTCCAGGCAACGTGTCCCGTGGAGCCGGACGATACCCCCGAGCAGGTGGCGCAGAAGGTACATGCCCTGGAGTATGAGCACTATCCGAAGGTCATCGAGCGCATCCTTCTCGGTCAGGAAGCGGACTGACGTTTTGCTGCCTTTCCTTCGTTTTTGCTTGACGGAGAGTCGTAAATAGCAGGTTTTCTCTAACCTGTTTTTTGCGACTCTCCGTCATTCTAGTATTCAATGGTTAATTGCGATTAACGTATGAAGCTAAAACAGTTCTTCTATTTTAGGTTTATAAACACTTCCAATCCGAAAAACTTACATTTTAACGCTCAAACAATATTGTTTCACTCGTCAAACACTTGTGTTTGGTTCCTCAAACAATATTGTTTCACGTCCCAAACAATATTGTTTCATCCGGGAAAGTTCAATCTTTGGAGCGTGAAGGTAAAATGTTTTGAATTTCATTCGCTGGAAGACGGAATGGGACTTCAATTTGTATTGTGATAAAAAGTGCCCTCCTCCGTTGTACAGGTAAGCGGAAGGAAACGGACGTGTGCTAAAATTCGTCCGGATGAAAGGAAAATCCCATTGATAGTATCAACATGTATTTCACGAATTGCCTGAGAATGCCTTCTTTTGCCACCGACTCGTCCCCCGGGCCGAAAGAAGCGATTCTGGAAGGCTTCCGCAGAACAAAATGTCAGAGCTGGAGGGGGATTGACAATATGTCACGAAGGGGGGAGGGGGTTCTGTCTTATCAGGCTTAGATGTCTCTATCTCCCAATGAAGATGGCACGGATGGGGTGGTTACGGCTCTTTCATTTAAGACTATAGTAAAGACATAGTATTTCTTACCTGGTTTATTGCGAATTGGATGAACTCTTTATTCTTGTATGTCAGAAAGTTATCTTCTATTAAAGTCCAAGTTTTTATTAATTTTAATATAGAACACGCAAAAGTTTGGTAAGGCTCATGACTACATCCCTCATAAGTTCAGCCATACCCTTTCTCTTGTCAGAGCGCTTTTTACGGAGCCCCTTTCCATATTGAGAACACTGAGTGGACAATTCTTTGTATGGTATCAAGATCGCGGACGGCTCCTGCCGACTTGCGTTTTACCTTGTCTTGCAGTAGATTAAAATCCGGTGTCCAGTGCATGCTTTTTATCGACCAGTGATTGCGCACCAACGAACCCAACGATGGAGTGCTTGTCGACAGACTGCTCACATATAACCGTTTTTCAGAGGTCTGTGCGCCGGATGACTTCTTGACCGTCTCGGATTCATATTCTATAATCGTCATATTGCCCCCCCCATTTTTCTTTGTCGGTCATGATGTCAAGACCGTCAAAGACACGGTAAGCTCGAATTTCGATTCTGCTATGCCCGAGTTCCAGCTTTTCCGTGTGGGAATACATTGGAGTGTGTCTTTTGAGCCCGTCTTCCATGCCGTAACGCAGGGATGGCTGGTTCGCCTTTAGTTCTATGAGGAAGTCACCACCGTTTTTCTGATTCTGTCTATAATGTACTTTTGCATGACATGGCTTCGGCTCTGACTATATTTCCCGATATGTCGATTTTGTCGATAACCCTCGGTATGGCTTTAATTTCATTACTTTTCTCCCGTCAGGCTTCGGTTGTCAGTGTGATGCTGGTATTGTATGAATACGCAGACACGACATTAGGATTGCGTTCGTTGTCAAGCACGGTACCGCGCTCAAATTTGCCGCCCACGCAGATTATCTTTTCGCCTGCTTTGTGGATTTAATTTATTGTGTATTATTGGTAGGGTGATTGTGCGCTTCTGCGCCAATCAGAATATCTTGGTTAAGTGGCTTTTTTATAACTGTCTGATTGTTAACTATAAAATTGAAAAAGAATATATCCTTGATCAAATTTTTATATGTGTATTTTGTTGAGATTCAGGGATATAACGTATGTAGTACGGCACATTTTTACTGGCTGCAAATTCCAACAGATATGGTTGAAAATGAAGAAATAACCGTCATGCTAACCGTCCTTGTATCCGCTATAAAATAACAGTATTCTCGAAACTTACATGCTTTCTTAAACGAAAGAGCCGTGATGTGATAAGAGAAAAAGGAGTTCTTGTTTTGGAGGAAAGAATAAAGAATGTATCTTTGTAAAAAAATATCAAGAATGAAATATAGTGTTTTATCATATAAGTATTTTAGGAGTGGAGCTGCATGGATTTTCTTTATTTTAGGAATAGTCTTGTATTATATTGGTTATTTTCAAATGGATTCACAATCTGTATGGAAAGAGATTTTTATAAAAGGAGGCGATATTTTAATCATAGGAGTAATTCTTGGATATTTATCCAACGCCGCTCAATTCCTAGGAATCTTTAAGCAAGATTTGCAAGATATTATTTATGGAAAAGAGTTTATTAAACAGAGGAAAGACATTGCCCCTTTGTGGGAAACCATTTCAAAACAAATGTTTAAGAATAAATTTCCTGCTATACATAAAGAATTTTTAAAAGTTATAAAAAGTTATTTCCCTGAAAATGAAGTCAGTTTCTATAATGATTATGAGTCACATATAACTATTGAGTGGATTGATTCTAAACTTGGAGTTATACGTGTAATAGATTCTGTCTCTTTTGAACTAATTGCTGATAGTATAGATGAGTTTGAATATCCATTAAAAACGTGGACAAGAGTAAAAGAAGAAGGAACGTATGAAAATAAGATTATAGAATTGGTTGTAAATAATCAAACTCCTAGGATTGAAGACGTTGGCAAATATCATGAAAATGATGATATTTGTCATGAACAGAAAGTCAGATTAAAAGGCTCAACAAAATATGAAATACATTATGTAAGAGAAAAAACATACAATATTAATGAAGACTATTATATAGGTTTTAGGGCTAAATATATAGTAAACAAATTGCGAGTTTGTTTGGATTATCCAGACGATATTGATGCTATATTTACATGCCGTGGAACTCAGTTGGATTTTGAAGACGTTAAGAATTCGAAAAGAAGAATAGAAAAAAAGTATAAAAGTATCATTCTTCCAAGACAAGGTTATATATTTGCATTACGAAAAATAAAATGATATATCATGAAGGCTTTATTTAATGACACAGAAGGATAAAGTTTTGTACTTAAATCCACATTTGCGAGTTCATTATTTTTGTGTATAACTTTTTAATAGCCATTTCTTCTAAGGAGTGGCTATTTGCGTTTTTATTTATACAACAAACAGCAACTTGGTATAATAAGATAATAGTTGCATATAAATAAAAAATACCAATATGAAGAAAAGCAATAGATTTTTATCAAAAATGCTTAAACGTTTAAATAGGACTAATTTCTCTCAATACAAAGAAAGTTATTTTAAGCAGATTCCTTTATTGCAAAGTATGCCTTACGATATTCATGATATAGAACCAACAAGTAATAATTATGTATATAGGGCAGTCATGAATCAATCTAATGGGCATTTTAAGACTATTAGTCGGATTGCATTTAACCCATCGCCTAATTATATATCGAGAGCCAATTTAGTGAAACAACCTATAGCTTATTACGCTTGTAATTATGATGTTGCATTACTAGAGGCTTGCCATGATAAATTACGCCAATCCAAAGAAAGAGCATTTTTACTAACTGTTTCTAAATGGAAAATAAAAAAAAGAATACCTATTCTTCTCATATGTAATTGTCCTAGAACTCAAAATGCTGGTACCGATTTACTTTATTATTATAATAAATGTCGCTCAAAAAGAAAAGAGATTTCATCAGCACAATATAGAACATGGTTTCTTAAGACAAGGTTTATAGCAGAACAGTTTGCTAAAGAGGCAATTACTAATATGGATTATTATATTACTGCGAATTTCTCAAAACAATTACTTGATAAGACAGAAATAAAAGGGATTATTTATCCAAGTGTACGATATTTATATAAAGGTTTTAACTATGCATTTTCACCTTCTTTATTTACAGAAGAAAGTTTTTATTTGGAGGAAGTCTCTGAATATCGTGTAATTTTCGACAAAAATGATGTGATAAAATATCCAAGCATTATATTAGAGTCTTCAACTCATAATTTTTGTAATGACAATATAATATGGGACTAAATAAAAAAAGAATTTTTAAAGGAAAAAGGTCCTAACAAAAGTATATTCATTAGGGACATTCAGTAAATAGTATAAAATTAGCCAACTAATTCATACATAAAGCATTGCGAATTAGTTGGCTTTTTGTATCTTTAGGCATTCCCCCGAACTTAAGGTTTGGCAGCCAAAACGGGGGAAATTCCCAAACTAAGATAGGGATTGTCGTATAACGACTGAAATTTTATAATAAACTGATTGACAATATAATAATAAACTTATATCTTAGCTAAAGATAAAAAGATACCTCCAATCGCCCTGGAAAAGCCGAATTTGGAGGTATCACAAAAACAAATTTGCATGGCTAAGGTACAAAATTTCTCTGAAATATCCCCCAATCTTCCGTTTACAGAGTTTGATTTTTATAATTTGTACAGACAGACTTTCGATCAAAGCGAACTTGGAAGAATCAAGCATAAGCTTCCCTTGCATGAAATGGCGGAAAACTTTGGCTTGACAAGCAAGGTCATGAGACCCAGAGCTGGACGCAGGGCGTATTTCACGCCTGAGGGAAAGGTTGCCCTGATGTTTCTGAAGATGTACACGGGACTGAGCAGCCCGAAGCTGACGGAACAGCTGAACGGGAACATTCACTACCAACTCTTCTGCGATTTGAGGATAGATCCGCTACATCCCCTGACAAACTATAAGTTGCTGGATGATGTTATGGCAGAACTGTCGCACAAGCTGAAGCTCCAACAGCAGCAGGGTATTCTGGCGAGTGCCTGGAAGCCATACCTGAAGGAGCCTGATGTGATGTACACGGATGCAACCTGCTACGAGAGTGAGATGCGCTACCCGACGGATGCGAAGCTGCTGTGGGAGGGGATAGAGAAGGCGTATGGAATCATGTGCATGCTGAGTGAAAAGATGAACCTGCATCGACCGAGAACGAAGTATCTGGATGTAGAAAAGGCAAATCTTGCATACAGGAAGCAGCGCAGGCATACGAATGTCCAGACCCGGAAGATAACCAGGCGCCTGCTTAACCTTTTGGGAAAGGTACTGACGGAAATACGCAAGATGGAGAGGAAGAATATAAAAATGAAAGATCTGCTGACAATCAGGCAGAAGAGTGATATGGGAATCATCACAAGGATGTATCGCCAGCAGAAGAACCATTTCGACAGGAATGAACCTCGTGAAAGTATGAAAAACAGGATAGTGAGTATCAGTAAACCCTATGTGAGACCGATCGTGCGTGGCAAGGAACTGAAGATAGTAGAGTTCGGAGCGAAATGCAACAACATCCTGGTAGACGGACTCTCCTTTATTGAGAAACTGTCGTTCAACGCCTTCAATGAGGGAACCAGGTTGCCGCACTGCCTGAAGATGCACCACAGGCTCTTCGGAGTAGATGCGAAGAAAGTTGGAGGTGATGCAGGATATGCAAACAATACCAATCGGGAGTACTGCCGGGAAAGAGGAATACAGACCTCGTTTGTGAAGAGAGGTCGTCCGACTCCTGTGAAGAAAGAGAATGATATCATCCGTAAAGAATTGGCTAGGGTGAGGGCGACAAAGATGGAGGGTTCGTTCGGAACGCAGAAGGAACACTATAGCTTGAAACGAATTAAGGCAAGGACGAGATTGACCGAAATCCTGCACATATTCTTCGGCATCCACACGGTGAATGTAGTCCAGCTTGTTCGGCGAGAAGCCTCCGGAATTGTCCAGGCTGCTTAATATTCGAGGTGAGTGAGAAACATCCTTTTACAGGAGTATTGTCTCCAGTTGTGGCGGAAAAAATGAAAAAATCGGCCCCAAATGAAGCCGATGATATTGAAAATAATGAGTTCAAACGGAAGAATACAGGGACTGTCTGCCGAATTACTCATAATGATGGAATTAAACGACAGTCCATATTCTACTTTGTACCGAAAAGGGAGATACATTGGTAAAATATGCCACGGCCGGATTAGACCCGAATATCTTCGTACAAAAGTACATGATTGAGCTTCCAAGCGAGGAAGAAATAAAAAGTTTTATTGTTTTTTTCGAGTCATTAAAATTTATATTAATTTCGCAAAATCAACTTGAATAACTTAAAAAATAAGTTTGATAGATTATGGCACTCTTTTATCCTACCATGGAAAAAATTAAACAATTTAAAGTTCAGCCTACAGATGGTGAATGGGCTTTACTTGACTTTCTTGAGAAGGTACTTGATGATTCTTTTGAAGTGTATTTCACTCCTTTCCTCAATGGAGATCGCCCAGACGTACTCATTATGAGAAAAGGCTATGGAGTTATGGTGATAGAGGTTAAAGACTGGAATTTGGATAATTTTAAACTTAACGAAAAGAAAAAATGGGTTTATATTCCCAATAATTCTGTTGTTAAATCTCCTATAGATCAAGTCCTAAAATATAAGAATAATCTGTTTGATTTACATGTTCCAGACCTTCTTCAAGTTAAGATTAAGGATTTTCGCAATTTTAATATTGTATCTTGTGCTGTATATTTTCATTGTGCAAGTCAATTTTCTATAAAAGAAATGCTAATCACTCCATTTAAAGAAGATAAAAAATATCAGACATTTTTAAAGTATAATATTGACTTCCTTGGTTTTGACTCATTAGATAAAGATAATTTTTACTTGTTGTTACGTAAAAGGTTTCTAATTGCTGAGCAGTCATCATGTTTTTTTACTGATACTATTTATAATAATTTTAAAAGAATATTATCACCGGCTATTCACCTTCAATCTCAAGGCGAAGCATATTCTTATTCAGAGAAACAGATAGACATCATTTACTCTAAAACGTTAGAACAAAGAGTCAGTGGCGTTTTTGGTTCAGGCAAAACAACCGTCCTTGCTGCTCGGGCCGTACAGGCTTACAAAAGAGCATTGGCTCGAAATAATAATCCCCGTATTCTTATACTAACATTTAATATTACTCTTAAAAACTTTATTCATGACAAAATGAATAAAGTTCATGAAACATTCCCCATTGAGAGCTTTGTTATTATTAACTATCATCAGTTTATAAATGCAGAATTGAACAATTTAAATATAGAGTTCGACATTCCTGAAGGAACAGTTGATATTTCAAAATATCTTGAGACTAACTATTACGGAAATATTAAGCTATTTGAAGATCACAAATCTGAAATTGTAAAATATGATGCAGTCTTGATTGACGAAATCCAAGACTATCATCGTGCATGGATGGATATTATAAAGAATTATTTTCGTGACCCAAATGGCGATTATGTCTTATTTGGAGATGTAAAGCAGAATATTTATGGTCAGGCAACAATAAATAAAGATGTTGTTACAAATGTAAAAGGTGTAAATAAATTAAAGTACTGTTTTCGCTCAGGTTTTAAAGTCTGCGATTTAGCTCAGTCTTTTCAACGTAATATTTTTGCAGACAAGTATGATATTGACGATTTTTCTGAAAATGGTAAATATAGATTCTTTGGTCAAGAAGAGGAGAAGGAAGGTTATATTAATTATATGTATTTACAGAACGCTAACCCAATACCTGCCTTATATAATATAATTCGAGGCAATATTTTAAACAAAAATAAAAAAATATCTCCTAATGATATCACGATTCTAGGATATACAACTAACCTTTTACGTTTCTTCGATTTATACTATCGCTATTCTAGCAGAGAAAGGACAAATTCAATGCTCGAAACAGTTGAAATAATGTATATGATTCATTTGAATTATATTGGAAAGAACAACGATAATAATCCTAATTCAAATTGGTTTAATAATATCACTAAACACCTTAAAAAGAAACTGTTCCCTAATAGAAAGCAACTGTTTGATAACGATATTATAATACTTCGACAACATATTGCCACACTATTTTCAGTATTTGATTTGTATGAAAATTATAAAAACTCATTTAAGTCAAGACTTGATGAAGAATGTAAAAGATGTAGTATTACATTTAATGCTTTCATTGCATTCAGAGAATACTATAAAAAAGATCTTGAAAAATTCATTAATGATGTATACTCTGACAACTATAAAAATATTAGAGATAATAAAAAACTTCATTTCTGGATGAATAGCGGTACAATAAAAATCTCTACTATAAACTCCTTTAAAGGATGGGAAAGTGAAGTTGTTTTTTTAATAATAGAACCCAAATATGAAACTTCAACTTTATTTAATATGTCGTTTGATGAGTTGCTATATACGGGGCTTACAAGATGTAAACGTAACCTTGTAATAATAAATTTTGGTAATGAAGAGTATGATTTAAAAATGCGTCCATTAATAGACCAAATTAAGTAGTCGTCCCATAAAAACAGTTTTATCTATTGGTATTCAGTAATTTAATCTATAAAAGCTTTTGATAAATCTGCAAGTTTTCTTATCTTTACATTAATAAACTTGCAAGATATAGAAAGGCAATCCAACAGAATAGCAAACTCTTCTTGTTAACTTTGCATGGGTTGATAAGAAGAGTTTGTTACTTAATGAATCTACAGTGGGACATTCAGTAAATAGTATAAAATTAGCCAACTAATTAATACATAAAGTATTGCGAATTAGTTGGCTTTTTTGTATCTTTAGGCATTCCCCCGAATTTAAGGTTTGGCAGCCAAAACGGGGGAAATTCCTCAACTAAGATATGGCTAAGATACAAAATATTTCAGAAATTCACCCAACTTTGGTAAGCATTCGGTAAACCACGTATTTTCGTCTCCAACTTCCATCATTAACTTTACGTCCAAAAAGCCAAGTTATGATGACACGAGAAGAAGTGGTAGAGATAATGAACTACTGCAAAGAGCACAAAATGACTTATAAGTCAAGACTGGAGGAACTCAATATCCCTGTATGGCGGTTTTATGACAGCAAATCCCGTTATGCCGCCGAGCAATCATCTGGTAAAACGGCTCAAGGTGAGTTTATCGAGCTTCCGCACAGCGGATCTTTTGTTCCGGTTCCTTCATTTTCCGGAACGAGCGGACGTAAACAGAAAAGTATACCGGCCACGCCAAGCGGATTGAAAGAGATAGAAATACGTACCCCGGCCGGTAGTGCCATACGTATCTGCGGTGAACTGAACGACAAGGAACTGTATTCAATCATCCAGGCCTGCAGCCATGTTCAGCCTTAATGACAGTATGCGCTATCTGTTGTATAACCGCCCTACTGATATGCGCAAAAGCTTTCATACTCTCAGCGGTATCATCACCGACGCCATGGGTCAGGACCCCTGCAGCGGCAATGTGTATATCTTCATAAACCGTGCCCGTGACCGCATAAAGCTCCTGCATTGGGAGCCGGGCGGCATGGTGCTGTATTCCAAACTTCTGGAAGCCGGTACCTTAGGCAAGCCTGATTCTGTCAACGACAATGAGGTCTGTGCAAATATAGAATGGCGGGAACTTGTCATGATAGTGGAGGGTATCATGGAAGCCCGCGACTCCCGTCGCACGAGACTTGAAAACCTGCAGAAACTTCGAAAATAGTGCCGTTTTCTTACTCTGTTTGCTTTTGTATGTCATTGGATTTTAGTATATTTACATTGTGAAACAATGAGATACAGATGCTTACGGAAGAACAGGAAAAAGCCTTATTGGAAGAGGTTGATAAGCTCCGCCAGGATAAAGCGGCGCTTATCAGCAGGGTTGCTTCGCTGGAGCAGTCGCTGTACTGGCTCCGGAAAAAAGTCTTCGGACGGATGAGCGAAAAAAATCTTCCGCTTGATCCCAACCAGTTGTTTCTGTTCTCAAAAGAAGAAATGTCCTCCATGGAAATATCCCGGATGGAGGATGAAGTCCGCAAAAGCGATGAAGAAATCACCAGAACCATAAAAGTCAAGGAGAAGCCGTCCCGCAAGCCCTTGGATACATCTTCTCTTCCGGTAGAAGTTGTTGATCTTTACCCCGAAGGAACAACTGACGGGGAAGGCAGGCTTAAGGATGATTTCATTGAAATCGGAAAGGAAGAGAGTTCACGCCTGGAGCGTGTTCCGGCAAAAGTATATATCCTGAAGACCGTCCGTCACAAAGTGATAAGAAAATCCGATATGGAGAAATATCCCGAGGAAAGGCAGATTCTGATTCATCCTCTTCCTCTTGTCCCGGTCAGCAAATGTATGGCAGGCGCCTCGGTCCTGACGGACATTATCATCGGCAAGTTCATGTATCATCTCCCGTTCTACCGTCTGATACAGCAGTATCGCGAATCAGGAATCATCATAAGCGAATCTACCATGTGCGGATGGTATGAAATGGCGGTGGAGAAACTCAGGCTTCTGTACAACCTGCTCAAACAGAAGATACTCTCCAGTGAGTATATACAAGTGGACGAGAGTGTCATTCCTGTGCTGGACAATGAGAAACATAAGGCGAAAAAGGGGTATGAGTGGTGCGTACGCGACGGCATCACGGGGGACGTCATGTTCCATTATGACCGTGGCAGCCGTTCGGGCATGGTAGCCCGTGAACTGCTGGGATGCTACCGTGGCATTGTGCAATGTGACGGCTATGCAGCTTACGAACAGTTTGAGCGGATGAAAGGAATCACTCTGGTCGGCTGTTGGGCACATGCCAGAAGGAAGTACGTGGATGCCCTGGAAGAGAACAGGACGCTGGCCACACAGGCAATACACTACATCGGCAAGTTGTACAAGATAGAATCTGAAGCCAATGAAGCCGGACTCACAGCTGAAGAGCGTAAGGAAAAACGTATCCATGAGTCCTATCCGCTGATACTTGAATTTGAAAAGTGGCTGCAGGATGCTTATCTTAGAGTGCTTCCTAAAAGCCGTATGGGTAAAGCCATCGAATATATGTACACGCTCCTTCCAAGACTTTCCAGATACGTAAACGACGGAAGAATAGAAATTGATGACAACCGCATAGAAAATGCCATAAGACCTTTGGCTTTGGGAAGAAAGAACTATCTGTTCTGCGGCAACGACGCATCCGCATACAGGGCTGCTATCGTGTACTCACTGATTGCCACCTGCAAATCAGCAGAAGTAGACCCTAGAATCTGGATGGAAGATGTCCAGAGCAAAATTCCATATTATGAGAGGGATGAGAAGAATATGGAAGAACTTCTACCACGTAATTGGGCAAAATCCAATCAAACTTGTTCCGAATAGATACTATTAGTTCCGAATCGACTACGAATAGCACCGATTCGGAACTAATTCACAAAATTTGCAACGTGGTTTACCGAATGCTTACATATGATGCGTCCTGTTTCCAAAGTCCTATCACGGATGTTCTCATAATACCGCCGTTTGCTGCACTTTTCTTACCAGATAACTTCCAGACGATTTCTGCCGCTTTCGTTGGATTATTTGTATAATCAGAAGTGGCTAATACATTATATGTATGTCGCCCAATTCCCATAGGAGAACCCTTAAACCATTTCTTAAAATTCTGAGCAATGGAATTTAAACAAATATTCTTATCTGCAATTATTGCATTGGCGATGCATAACATCATATCTGTATCATCTGTCCAGTCTCCTTGTTCCCATCTTTTACGATGTCTGTCTTGGATAATTTGACTATATAATGTTAATCTTTGCGGGTAGTATTTTAAAACTTCTTTGTGTGACATAAATTCTGTGCCAAGTCCCAAAGCGTCTCCAATTGCTTGGCCAAAAATCACCCCACGAATTTTATTATATAATTCAAATGGTATGTTTTCACTGCAGTTATCCATATTTGTTTTTTATATCATTAGTACAAACGTTCGAATGAATTATGTAACTAAGCTGTTACGACTATGTTCCCAGAGGTTAAAGATACGTAGATATATTGTAGGGCGGATGATTTTTGCAAGGAATCTGCTAAGAAATGGGAAGAATCCGGTAGGCCGACGGCTCACGTCGGTAGGCATAGTTGCCGCGAAGCGACTCGAAGCTCTCGGGGGAGGCTTTCAGCCGACGACTGTCGTCGAGCGGATTGTAGATGCGGAGCAGGGCTTCGGCACGGGAAGTGGCACGGATGAGCGGTTCGGAAGGTGCCGGCGGCTCGATGTGAAACTCTTCCGGCAGCCCGAAGAAACGGCAGAATGCCTGGAGAGACATGCGGGTGGCGTTCGCCTTGCCGTCCGCTGAATAGCCGGCAATGTGGGGCGTGCCGATGAAGACCTGCTGCAACAGGCGGCGGTCAATGTCCGGCTCGTGCTCCCACACGTCGATGACGGCGTCGGCAACACGTCCATCGGTCAAGGCGGACAGCAGGGCGGCATTGTCGACCACCTCTCCGCGTGACGTATTAATAAGGTAAAGCGGACGGGAGAGCGAGCGGAAGAATGCCTCGTCCGCCAGATGCCACGTCGGGTGAGCACCCTCGCGGGTGAGCGGCGTGTGGAAGGTGATGAGGTCTGAACGGCTGACGAGTTCCTCCAGCGAGGTGAAGCCTTCCGGTCCCTCGGCTTCGGCACGTGGAGGGTCGCAACAGAGCACCGTCATGCCCAGCCGACGACCGACGTCCGCCACACGGCTGCCGACATGACCCACGCCGACGACACCGAGGCAGGCACCCCGGAGGGAAAAGCCCCGTTCACGTTCCAGCAGCAGGAGGGCTGCCTCGACATACTGTTCCACACCGCCCGCGTTGCAACCCGGGGCATTGGTCCACGTGATGCCCGACGCACGGCAGAAGTCCGTGTCGATGTGGTCAAAACCGATGGTCGCCGTGGCAATGAAGCGCACCCGGCTGCCTGCGAGCAACGCACGGTCACAGCGTGTACGGGTACGGACGAACAGGGCGTCGGCGTCCCTCACCAGCTCCGGGGTGAAGTCGCGCCCCTCGGCATAAACCACCTCATCGGCAAGTCGCTCGATGACACCCTGCAGGTAGGGTATTTTCTTATCAACGATTACTTTCATGGAAAATTGTCATTAGTCGGTGCAAAGTTAGCCGCTTTCTTGCACTTTTGAATATCGTTCGTATTGTCAGTTCGGCAAGAATGCCTATTTTTGTCGATTGTAACACCATAAGCATAGAACGGTTATGACATTCACAGAACTTTGCAACCCGATATTTGTGCAATCCATCGATGATTACCACAAAACCGACAATGTGGATACGCCTATCAACAACCCTTATGCGTTGAAGACGATCGAGTACTATCTCTATCTCAAAAACTGGATAGACACTGTCCAATGGCACTTCGAGGACATCATCCGCGACCCGAATATCGACCCGGCAGCCGCCTTGGTGCTGAAGCGCCGCATCGACAAGAGCAACCAGGACCGCACGGACCTCGTGGAGCTGATCGACAGCTATTTCCTGGACAAATACAAGGATGTGAAGCCGCTGCCGGATGCCACCATCAACACCGAAAGTCCGGCGTGGGCAATCGACCGCCTGTCGATTCTCGCGCTGAAGATATACCACATGCGTCAGGAGACGGAACGCACCGACGTGTCTGCCGAGCACCACGAGCAGTGCGCCCGCAAGCTGGCAGTCCTCCTGGAACAGCAGAAGGACCTGTCGACAGCCATCGACCAGCTGATTGCCGACATCGAGGCGGGTCGCAAGTACATGAAAGTCTACAAGCAGATGAAGATGTACAATGACCCCGAACTCAACCCGGTGCTCTACGGCAAGAAGTGAGCCTTCGCCCCATCGTACACAGACCAATCATCCCATAACACCCGACTAAACGTGAAACATCTGCTCGTCATACGCTTCTCGGCGCTGGGCGATGTGGCAATGACCATCCCGGTCATCCACGCCTGCGCCTGTCAACATCCGGAGCTGCGCATCACTGTGCTGAGCCGGGAGTTCGTGCGTCCGCTGTTTGAGCGGATGCCTGCGAATGTCAGTTTCGTCGGGGCTGACCTGAAGGGACGGCACAAGGGCATCGGCGGACTGAACCGCCTCTTTGCCGAGCTGCGTCCGCTGGGCATCGATGCCGTGGCGGACCTGCACGACGTGCTCCGCAGCAAGTACCTGCGGATGCGCTTCCGCCTGGCGGGTATACGGACCGCTCACATCGACAAGGGAAGGCGCGAGAAGAAGGCGCTGACCGACGCGGTGGAGAAGAAGCTCGTCCCGCTGAAGTCGTCCTTCGAACGGTATGCCGACGTGCTGCGCCGATTGGGGCTGGACGTGACACCCCGCTTCTCCTCCCTCTTCGGCGATGCCGGGGGCGACCTGCGCACGGTCGTCGGCGTGACGGGAGAGAAGGGGACGGACACCTGGGTGGGCATCGCTCCGTTTGCCGCCCACCGCGGGAAGGTCTATCCGCTGGAACAGATGGAGCAGGTAGTGGCTGCACTTGCCGCTGCCGGATGCCGTGTGTTCCTCTTCGGAGCAGGCGCGTCGGAACGTGCGCTGCTCGAACAGTGGGAGCAACGCCATGAGGGCGTCCGTTCGTTGGCAGGAAAGCTGCGGATGGACAGTGAGCTGGTGGTGATGAGCCACCTCGACGTCATGGTGTCGATGGACTCGGCGAACATGCACCTGGCATCGCTCGTGGGCACTCCGGTGCTCTCGGTGTGGGGTGCGACACACCCGTACGCCGGCTTCATGGGCTGGGGACAGACGGAAGACCGCGCCGTGCAGCTCGACCTGAACTGCCGTCCCTGCTCCATCTACGGGAACCGTCCCTGCCTGCGCGACGACTATGCGTGCCTGACGCTGCTTCGTCCCGAAACCCTTGTAGAACGAATCAAGCAACTAATCGAATCAAAGAAAGACTGACATGAAACTTATCGTCCATCCCGACTACCGCCGCTACAGCGACTTCATCCGGCAACTGCCTGCCACTTTCGACCAGAGTGGCGAACTGTTGTATCAGGGACGTAACGTCGTCAAACGCTACCGGGTGGACGGACAGTCGCTCGTCGTCAAGAAATACAAGCACCCCAACTTCTTCCAGCGCATCATCTACACCTACTTCAAGAGCACGAAGACCGAGCGTGCCTATAAGTTCGCCGCCCTGCTGCGCGACAAGGGCATCGAGTCGCCCCACGAGGTGGCGTACATCGAGACCAGGCGTCACGGGCTCTTCACCACCGGCTTCTTCGTGTCGCTCAACTGCGACTATCCGCCGACGAGCATCCTCCTCTCGGTGCCGCACTTCGACCATCCGCTGGCCGACGCACTGGCAGG
>UMFP01018688.1_pt1 | contig 46704 bp, 27 predicted proteins | sample 1965031 | NCBI WGS metagenome assembly UMFP01 (sample SAMEA4836048, study PRJEB28245) | human gut metagenome | biome: gut microbiome; material: fecal sample | place: Denmark | collected 2008
AAGCTATCAACCGTTTGGGTATCGACGTTGTTCTTCAACGTTACGGCAACCTCTTCGATATGTACGAAGAAATCACTGACGTGAACCCGGGCGAACTGGCAAAAGAAATCAGTGGTGTGAAATATTATAATCCGATGATGATTTATCCGGCTATCCACTATACAATGGGTGGTATCTGGGTAGACTACGAACTGCAAACCACTATCAAAGGTCTGTTCGCTATCGGTGAATGTAACTTCTCCGACCACGGTGCAAACCGCCTCGGTGCTTCTGCATTGATGCAGGGTCTTGCCGACGGTTACTTCGTATTGCCTTACACTATCCAGAACTATCTGGCAGACCAGATTACCGTTCCGCGTTTCTCTACTGACCTTCCCGAATTTGCTGAAGCAGAAAAGGCTGTTCAGGCTAAGATTGACAAGTTCATGAAGATTCAGGGTAAAGAATCCGTTGATTCTATCCACAAGAAACTGGGTCATATCATGTGGGAATACGTAGGTATGGGACGTACGGCTGAAGGCTTGAAGAAAGGTATCGCCGCACTGAAAGAAATCCGCAAGGAATTCGAAACTAATCTGTTTATCCCTGGTTCTAAAGAAGGCATGAACGTAGAGCTTGACAAAGCAATCCGTCTGTATGACTTCATCACTATGGGCGAGCTTGTCGCTTACGATGCACTGAACCGTAACGAAAGTTGCGGCGGTCACTTCCGTGAAGAATACCAGACTGAAGAAGGAGAAGCAAAACGTGATGACGAAAACTTCTTCTACGTAGCATGCTGGGAATATCAAGGTGACGATGAAAAGGCTCCGGTATTGTACAAAGAACCGTTGGTTTATGAAGCTATCAAGGTTCAGACCCGTAACTACAAGAGCTAATCGGTGAAGTTAAACATTAAAAAGAATTAGAAGAAAATGGATAAGAATATATCATTTACACTGAAGGTATGGCGCCAGGCTGGCCCGAAGGCTAAAGGTGCTTTTGAAACCTACCAAATGAAAGATATCCCCGGTGATACTTCATTCCTTGAAATGCTGGATATCCTGAACGAACAGCTTATCAGCGAAAGAAAAGAACCGGTTGTATTTGACCATGACTGCCGTGAAGGTATCTGCGGTATGTGCTCTCTGTACATCAACGGACATCCGCACGGTCCGGCAACAGGTGCTACTACTTGCCAGATTTATATGCGCCGCTTCAACGACGGTGACACAATCACTGTTGAGCCGTGGCGTTCAGCTGGTTTCCCGGTTATCAAGGACTTGATGGTAGACCGTACTGCTTATGACAAGATTATGCAGGCTGGTGGTTACGTAAGCGTCCGTACGGGTGCTCCTCAGGATGCCAACGCTATCCTGATTGCAAAACCTATCGCTGACGAAGCTATGGATGCCGCTTCTTGTATCGGTTGCGGCGCTTGTGTAGCTGCATGTAAGAATGGTTCTGCCATGTTATTCGTTTCTGCAAAAGTCAGCCAGTTGAACTTGCTGCCGCAAGGTAAACCGGAAGCTTTGCGTCGTGCAAAAGCCATGCTGTCAAAGATGGACGAACTGGGCTTCGGTAACTGTACCAACACTCGCGCTTGCGAGGCTGAATGCCCGAAAAACATCTCTATCAGCAACATCGCCCGCTTGAACCGTGACTTCATTATCGCGAAATTAAAAGACTAAAGACTGCTAGTTTTCGAGTTTGAGAGACAATTTGATTAATGACAGAATCCCCAGTCGGCATGCCGGTTGGGGATTTTTTTGTCAGCACCCATATCCTTACATTATGATATATAACATATCTACATTCGCATATTTTCGGGCATACAATTGACTATATGTCACAATTATCCTTTATATTTGTATATGTGAAGTTAACCAAAGAAAGAACGTTTAATACTGACTACAATGAAAAAGGAAATTAAGTTTAGTCTTGTTTATCGGGACATGTGGCAGTCCTCAGGCAAATATCAGCCACGGGTCGACCAACTGGTACGTATAGCTCCTTTAATTATTGAAATGGGCTGCTTCGCGCGAGTTGAAACCAATGGTGGTGCTTTCGAGCAAGTAAACCTGCTATATGGTGAAAATCCCAACAAAGCCGTCCGTGCCTTTACCGAACCTTTCAGAAAAGCCGGTATCCAGACACATATGCTTGACCGCGGATTGAATGCGTTGCGAATGTATCCCGTTCCCGCAGATATACGCAAACTGATGTATAAAGTCAAACATGCGCAAGGCGTGGACATTACACGTATCTTCTGCGGGCTGAACGAGACTAGAAACATAATTCCCTCCATCAAATATGCCTTGGAAGCAGGTATGATACCGCAGGCAACACTCTGTATCACTTACTCTCCGGTGCATACCGTTGAATATTACGCCCGGATTGCCGACCAGCTAATCGCTGCCGGTGCACCGGAAATCTGCCTGAAAGATATGGCAGGCGTAGGACGTCCGGGTATGTTGGGACGCCTGGTCAAGACCATTAAAGAAAAGCATCCTGAGATATTGATACAATACCATGGCCATAGCGGGCCGGGATTATCTATGGCTTCCATCCTCGAAGTCTGTGAGAATGGCGCGGATATTATCGACGTAGCCATGGAACCCATGTCCTGGGGCAAGGTTCATCCGGACATCATCTCCGTACAGGCAATGTTGAAAGACTTAGGCTTCCAAGTTCCCGACATAAATATGAAGGCATACATGAAAGCCCGTGCCATGACGCAAGAATTCATTGACGATTTCTTAGGCTACTTCATGGATACCACCAATAAATATATGTCCTCACTCCTGTTGAAATGTGGTTTGCCCGGCGGTATGATGGGTTCCATGATGGCAGACTTGAAAGGGGTACATTCCGGCATCAACATGATATTGAGAAGCAAGAACGAACCGGAGCTTAGCATTGACGACCTGCTTGTCATGCTTTTCGACGAAGTGGAATATGTATGGCCCAAGTTAGGCTATCCCCCTTTGGTGACCCCTTTCAGCCAGTATGTGAAGAATGTTGCCTTAATGAACCTTATGCAACTGGTAAAAGGTGAAGAACGCTGGACAATGATAGACAACCACACCTGGGACATGATTTTAGGCAAGAGCGGCCGTCTCCCCGGCACACTTGCACCGGAGATTGTGGAACTGGCCCAATCCAAAGGATATGAATTCGTCGATACCGACCCGCAGTTGAACTACCCGGATGCCTTGGACGACTACCGCAAGGAAATGGACGAAAACGGCTGGGAATATGGAGAGGATGATGAAGAACTCTTTGAACTGGCTATGCACGACCGCCAATATCGTGACTACAAGTCGGGCGTTGCCAAGAAACGTTTCGAAGAAGAGCTGCAACGTGCCAAAGATGCGTCCATGGTAAAGAACGGTTATTCGGAAGAGGAAATAAAGAAACTGAAACGTGCGAAAGCAGATCCCGTCATCGCTCCCGCCAACGGACAGGTACTTTGGGAAGTCTCCGTAGAAGGACCATCAACCGCACCGTTCATCGGATGCAAATACCAACACGATTCTGTATTATGCTACCTTTCCACTCCATGGGGAGAATACGAAAAGGTATTTACCGGATTTACCGGACGGATTGTTGAAGTATGTGCGCAGCAAGGGGATAATGTCCGCAAAGGAGATGTGATAGCGTATATTGAGAGGAGTGATATTTTCGCATGATGCATAATAAATAATAAAAATGCACAGATTATCCATGGAAACTGATAATCTGTGCATTTACTACTATCCTAAGGGTATATACTCCTCTCTCAAGAAGTATATACATCATCTTCCTAGTTTAAATTTCGTGAAAGAAACTCATCTATCTCGTCCGCTTCGTTTGTCTCACATTGAATGGTTCCGTCGGGAGCAATGACAACTAATGTAGGAATGGAAGAGAACTGATAGCCTTCAGTAGCTTCCTTCATCTTGTCGACTGGAACGATAAATTGTCTCCACGGCATCTTTTCAACCTTCACGGCACCGAGCCATTCCGATTCTTTCTTGTCTACGGAAACACTGATTACATCAAGCCGGTCACCATAACGTTCATGCAACTCTTTCACATGAGGAATAGCGGCACGACAAGGACCGCACCATGATGCCCAAAAATCCATCAACGTATAGACATCCGAACGCAGGCAATCGGAAAGCCGCTTTTCCGTCTTCTGTTCATCCTGCAACGTAAAGTCTCTGTAAGGCACACCGCGTGCATGATGTTTCGTTGCTTCAATGGTTTCTTTCAGACGGGCAAAGCGAGTGGTATCGTACGTTGCACTTGCCAGTTGAGCCATTGCGTCAAGTTCCTCAGGCGTATAAGTGAAAAGCCGGGCAGCATCACGGCGAAGCAGTTCGACAGAAATGGCATAAGCAGGATGATGCTGCACAAACTCATGCATTGCCTGTCGTACAGCTGCCGCCGCCCTTGCCTGCCGCCTCTTGTAACAGGCAATGCTATCTTGCTTGCCAAGGACACCCTTCGCAGTATCGTATTCCCAATACATAAGTCTCCTTCCTTCCTGCCATGCTTCAAGTTCGAGTGCATGGAGCGCTGCACGATATTCAGTATATTCCTGTTGCGCACGTCCGCCGGTAACACGGGCATTCATTTCCTTCTCCAAGGGTGAATGCATATACTCCCATGTCAGAGGTAGGCTATCCACGTGTTCAGCATGGATTGCCATGGCAACATTCTCTACCATCATCACCGTAGCGGTTTCTGCTTCATACGGGGTGCCGTCCTCATAATGACGTGGTAACACAATCTCCACCCGACAACGAGTGGGCGATGCTACCGTACCTTTCAATTGGAATGCTCCATTTCTAACAGTATCGGTTGCCATCAATTCACCTTTATGTTCCTCACGTTCAAGGTTCATCAAACGAACAACAGTACCGTCTTTCAAGCCGCCGATATGACTGTCAATCGTAAACCGGTCGGAAGTCGACGTACATGCCGTGCCTAGTAACGCTACCAGTACCCAATAAATATTTCGCTGTTTCATCTTCCTATTTCAATGCTTCTTATTCCAAATGTTGTTTCAAGTATTTCTCTATATCTGCCGGCTTGAAGGTTACACAGACCACCTTTCCCCCATCGTCAATCAACACCAGACGAGGGATGGACTGCACTACATAATCCGTACACGCTTTATCTGCCTGCTCCTTGTTGAGCCAAAGTTGCGTCCACGCCATCTTCTCTTCCCCCATTGCCTTACGCCACCTGCCTTCTTTCTCGTCTACGGACACGCTACACACGTCCAGTCTGCCGGCATATTGCTCACGTAATTTCTGCACTTTCGGAATGGCAGCACGGCACGGTCCGCACCAGGACGCCCAGAAGTCGACGAGCAAATAATGCCCCGGAATGACACAAGAAGAGAGTTTTTGTACCTTACCGTCCGGAGTAGTCGCATCAAAATCCTTGTACGGTTCTGCCAAGGCATAGCGCAAGGCACGGTCCAATAATTTACGTGAACGGTTGACTGCCGCCGTGTCCGGACATGCTTGCACAAACTCCGCCATCTTGTTCAACTCTGCCGTGGTATATGTATAAAACGTGCCGAGGTATTCATTCATCAGGCAAGCCGAAATATAATAACCGGGATTTTGCTCTACAAAACGAAGACGGGCCGCCAAGAGTTCCACTTCCGCCTTCTTCTTTATGGCATCGTATTTCTGTACGGTGTCTTCATTGTCACTTGTCTCAAAGTACTTCTCCGCACTTTTATAGCCTGCCAACCGTGCACACTTCAACGGTTCATAGAGTTCCGAACGGTATTCGTTCCACTGGCTTAACGCCTGCCCACCCCTCAGGTGAACCAGCCGTTCCTGGTCAAAGCTATAGGACACTTTTCGCAAGCTGTCGTACGGGACGGAAGAAGTAAGTGTCATCGGCACGTTTTCCACCATCAGACGAAGCGAAACGGTAGCGAAATGCCGCTTCGTTTTCGGATTCAGCCTCCTGAACTGGAGTTTGCATAATTGAGGAGACTGTACTTCCCCACGCAATTCAAACGACTGATCGGCAACTACTGTTTCACACAGCAACTTACCGTTTCCCCCTTCACCGATATCGGTAGTGACCAATGCCACTTTCACACTGTCCGGCAGTCCCTCAATGGTTCCTTTAAGAGTGAAACCGGTCTGAGCCATTGCCGGAAACATTCCACACGAAGCAACACAACCGGCAAGAATAGTTTTCAATAAATTCATTGTTTTTATAAATAATATTTCAAAATCAATTTTTATAAATAGGAGTTTATCGTGCATCCCGCACCCAGCGTACGTTCATCAACTTGTCCGTAGTGCCACATTGCCGCTCCACACTGCCACGCCCGAAACACAGTTTACGGTAATAAGCAGCCTCATGGTCTGTGTAAGAAGGATCGATGGTCGAAGTCCAGTAATAGCCATACTCTTTCACATAATCCAATTCCAGTTCCATCCAACCATACACCGCTTTCCAGGTACAGATACCGCCAATCCTCAACGCCAGTTCCGTTCCTCCCGTTTCTTCCATCATCTTGAAGGCACTGTCCTTTCCACGCCAACCTTTGCTGTCTGTGTCCGCCATACCCAGCATACGCTCCAACGCCTGCCAGTCCTCGTCCGACGGAAGCCGCCATCCTTCGGGAGCTGATGCCAATGCATCCTCATAACTCATCAAATTGCCGTAGACAGGTATGTAATCCTTTCTCAATTCTTCTTTCTTCGACTCGGAAAAAGCATCTACATAGTCCCATCCGTCAAAATACTGCAAATCACACATGTCGGTGCCGTTTCGGGCATTCGACGTAGTCCATTGCAAATCTCCGATACGCACCCAGTTATATACATTACCATCGGTATCAGCCACCGTACCACGGTCGGAAGGCACAACAACCGATGATTCATCATCACCGCAAGCGGTCAAAAGCACAACGGCGATTACCCACATATAGTTTATCAAATATTTCATGTTTCCCTCTGTTTAAAATTTATAACCTAATCCGATAATAATGTTCCGGATGATATAGTATTTGTTCATCACTACAGGATAATTGCCATACTGACTTACAAAATCCTCTTCGCTCCGTCCCATGACCGCATTGAAATAAGCCTTAAAATCACCGGTATCATAAGGCAAGTAATCATAATCCGGGTCATCGTCCCAATAATCCTCCGTGAAACTCAGGAATCCCAACGCATAGACATCTTCGATATTCCTGTCCCAATCTTCCACAATTTCCGACAAATATTCACCATAATATTCATTGGAAACCTCATAAAACGGGTCTGCCTCCTCACTACTGGAATTGAACTTGGCACTTATCAAATCAACCAGCACTTCCTTTTTATAAGCTTCCCGTTCTTCTTCATTCTCCAGTGCCATCCATTCGCCTACAGCAATGCCCAGGCAACGCATGCAGTTGATTGTTTTAGCCGGAACGACTTCCCACTCCTCCGAACTGTATTTCTCCAGCGAATTGAGCAGGAGTATGGAATAAGGTGCCAAAGCCCCACCTTCGATGTGAGGAAGAATCTCGTCTTCTATCAGTTTCGCCGCCTTCCGCTTCTCTTCCATCGTCTCCAGAAAATCATAGGTCGCTTTCTGATCTCCAAGACTTGTCAGATTGTAATCAAAATCAACGAGCTCCACCTGCCAGCGGTCATCACCATAAGCATCTTTGCCAAGGTATTCCTTACGCAATGTATCGTTACAGAGCAGATAAATGCCGTTTTTCTCCAAAAAGTCACGGCACAACACGGCTTCCGCATCCTGCCTGTCGTCCGACACACGGAAAAAGTTATCGTTTGCTCCGCTGGGTTCCAGTGTTTCTTCTTTATCGCAAGCCGCCAACAAGGTTAAGCCGACGAAAACCAGCAAGGTATAATATATCTTCTTCATCATTTTTTGGTAAGTTTGTTTAGTAAGTTACGGTTTTAAAAGGTTTACGCGCAGGACGGCTATTGTTGCCCAATGTATTCTGGAAATTACGGATCTCACGGGGAATAGGCAATGTATATGCATCATCATTCTTCTCCAAACGGTAATAATCAATATAATCCACCTCATAATCCGCAATATAAACATGCCCGTGTTCGATGACTTTAGACCACGGATAGGGCTCACATACTGTGTACCGGCGCAAGTCGAACCAACGATGCCCCTCCAACAGGAACTCACGTGCACGTTCGTCACGAATCAACGTTATCAACTCTTCTCCTGCTTCGTCAACAGTCACACTGCCGTTCATACGGGTAGTCAGAAAGGTTTTCAAATTCTGCCGGGCGGTGTCTTCATCACCACTATAAGCCGCAGCTTCGGCAAGAGTGAGGTACGCTTCAGGCGTACGGAGCAGGAAATTGCTGGAAACGTCATAATAACCTCCCCACTTGCTCAACTGCCCGTTCACTTTCATAAATACCCCGGGATATCCCCTATGTTCCGTCTCGCCGACATACAACGTTGAACGCAAGTCATTTCTATCAAACAACGCCTGCATATCATCCGACAAATAATAGGGTGGTTGTTCGCGACGCCTGTCGGCAAAAGCTGTCGATATCATGTAATCCCCCATGCTGAATATCGTTTCGGGCGAGTCCTTATAAATGCAATTCTCACCCGGAGTTTTCGTATGCAGGTCAAGCAACGCGCTCTGCCTGTCCAATGCCATTCCGGCATATTCCGCAGCTTTTTCCCAATTCTGCATATAAAGATAAACGCGGCTTTTCAGCAGCAACGCGGCAGTCTGATTGGCATGATAAATGGAAGCACGCCTTTTCCCGTCCAGACATCGTTCCGCTTCACTGAGGTCTTCCAATATCTGCCCATAGGTTTCCGCAAGCGTTAAACGCCGGAATTCCGTATCTTCCACAAATTCGGTCACTTTCACAGGTACACCGGGCATATTTTCCGCCTTGGCAGGAACATAGGGCTCGCTGTAAAGATTGGCAAGCAGGAAATAGTACGCTCCCCGCAGAAAATACGCTTCACCTTTCACCCGTTCTTTCTCTATACGGTCATCATCATTGCTCTCCGGTTGTTCGTCAATCAAGGCAATAACCATATTGCAAATGTTGATTTTATTGTAAAGAAAATCCCAATACGTTTCATCTCCGCCTACATACTTGAATTTCTCATCCATTCCTGTATCCTGCTGCCACGTATAGAAAGGAAACATGCTGCTCTTATACGCAACAACATCCGACACATTATCATCCACTTGCTGAAGTTCGTCGCTCATAAAATGCAGGATATCCAGGTTTCCTTTCCTTTCTGGTGTTGAATACGAATCGAATACCTGTACCCTGCCGGATTGCATATATCCATCACCCAACAACACTTCATCAAGGTCTCTCCAACTTTCCACCTTCGCAAGGTCTTGCGAATATTCTTCAAGAAAACCGGAACAAGAGGTTGCGCCGGTGATAAGCACTGCACCAACAACCCATGTAAACAATATCTTTTTCATACTCTTTTATCTCTTTTTTTAATTAGAACGTTACACTTACTCCACACGAGAAACTGGGACGGTCGGACAATTGTATCGTGGTGAAACCACCCTGAGTAGGGGTTTGCCCTTTTAGTTTCCGGTCACATACGGTAAAAAGATTACTGCCGGATACATTCAGTTCCAAGCGCGAAATTCCGCAAGGTGCGAGCCATGCCTTAGGCAACTCATACATCAGGCTAAGGGAAGACAATTTCAGATAACTCGCACTTACCACGCGCAAGTCACTGTAATCATACATATCCCAATAGCTACTCGCTATTTCCTGAATCCCTTTATCCGTAAGGTTTGACGACCAGTGGTTCAGATATCTGAAGTAAGCACTGTTACTAGTCGAAATGATGGCGGGGATATTAGTATGCGCCTCATCACCGGGACGTTTCCAACGATTGAGATAATCACGGCTTAAGTTCTGCTCGGGACGTATCTCACCGGCTTTCGCAATTACACCACTGCTGCCATCACTGCCGGTTGCGGCCCCTTCTCCATACATGCCGAAAAGCCGTGTCTTGGCTCCCAGACTATAGGCAAGCGTAAAGTGCATGCGCAGACTTTTATAGCGCAACTGGCTGCTCAGACTACCCGACATATAAGGTTCGCGAGAACCGGAAGCTTCCAGTACCCGTGTATATGTGTCATACTTGCTCAACCCCGTCAAGTCTTCGTAATGGTCGAACCAGTCGTCAAACATCGGTCCTCCGTCCACCGGGCTGAGTCCCAAAAACTTGTAAGAGTAGAACGTGCCTACCGGTTTCCCTTTTACCACAGCCGTTCCGTTCAGGAAGTTGGACAAATGGTATTCTTCACCGGCAGGAAGCGTTTCCACCGAATTGATGGTGCGAGAGAAAGAAGTGCTCAAACTCCATTGCCAATCTTTTGTCCGGATGGGACGAGCCGTGATGCCGATGCTGTATCCGTCGTTGGAAATATTTCCGCCATTCACCACATAACTGGAATAGCCGTTCACGGTGGAGATATTCTTGGACATAAAGGCATCCTTGGTACGCTTGAAATAAAGAGAGGCTTCCAACTGGATACGGTTGTCAAGGAACGACATCTCCAGTCCGAGATTATAGCTGTTCGTACGTTCCCATTTCAAATTGGGATTCGGATTATGCCTGGCAGTAGAAGTAAACTCTCCGTAATAATCGCTCATAGGATTCTTCTGTATAATCATTACAGGTGACTGGCTGGAAAGCATATTCCCCTGAAAACCGTAAGAGGTCTTCACAGTCAGGAAATCCAGCCATTCCAAATCTCTGATGAATCCGAGTTTCGAGGCATCAAACGATGCAGACACTGACCAAATGGGCAGAATTTTGTCATTACTGCGGTCACCGAAGTTATTGGAGCCATCGATACGCGCATTGGCATTCAGATAAAGCATGCGGTTATAATTATAACTCACCGTAGCATATGCGGATATCGTGTTCGACTTATTATCTGTGATTTGAGGCATATTGTCAGATATCCAGGCCTTGTAAGCGGTATACTTGTCAAGGTCGATTCCGGTGACAAACGTAAGTCCCCGATCAGGGTAATACCCACGGTTCAAGCTGGAGAATCCTCTATAATGGGTAGAACTCATCTCATAACCCACACCCCCGCTGAAATTATGCTTCTCGTTCTCACCGAAATACTTGTTCCAATCCAACTGAAGACGGAGCGTATACCCTTTCTGGCGCGTGAGATTACGGCTCAACTGTCCGCCCTGCGGCATCAGGCTGGCTTCTCCGGGCGTTTCACCATATTCGCTGTCACGCAATTCGGCTGCATACCAAGTGCGGTCACCCCAATAATTTTCAATGTCTGTGTTCGAATTGGTATAAGAAGCAATCGCATTAGCTGTAAGCCAGTCATTAAAATGAAATTTAAGATTCGCATCCAAAGTAAACGATGAACCATCCTGCTTGATGCCACTGTTATCCAGCTCATTCAGAATATTATAATTGTGCGGATGTGTGTGACGCTGCAATCTTCCGTAATAGTAATAGTCCTCACCGTCCGGCGTGAATGCAGGAATAGCGCGACTGGTGTTATAGGCATAATCCACCGGTGAATTGGCATCCTGATAATACTCTCTCTCAGAAACATTTCCTTTCAGTCCGATAGCTGCCGAAAACCATTTAGTGAACCTGGTATCAAGGTTCAGCATTGCATTATAGCGCTTGTTCTTGGTTCCTTTCACCACGTCATCATTATCCGTGTAACCAATGGAAGCATAATAGGTTCCGCGCTCCGATCCCCCGTTCATGCTTACGGTGTGCTGCTGTGAGAAACTGTTATGCGTCAGCAGGTCGAACCAGTCGGTATTGACAGTCTCCAGATAGGCAACTTGCCTTTTAAATTCATCATCCGTAATCGTTCCTTTATAAAGCTGATTGACAAGTCCTTCATAACCTACCATCGGAGAGTTTGAAGGATACTCATAGTGGTCGGCAAATAATTCGCGTGAGAGCTGCATACGTTCTCTGGAGTTGAGTACATCTACCGAACGGTCTGTATAATGAGGGCGGATCTTGAACGTAAAGTTGTTATCATATCTAATCTGCGGCTTTCCTTCCCGTCCACGCTTCGTAGTGATGACAATCACTCCGTTAGCAGCCCTTGTCCCGTAAAGTGCCGTTGCCGATGCATCCTTCAAAACATCCAGCCGCTCAATATCACGCGGATTCAATCCGGCAATCGCATTACCGATACGGTTCACATAATCGGGATCGTTCAACTCTTCTGCAGAAATCTGTACCGGGTCGGTCACCACAATTCCGTCGACCACCCACAACGGTTCACGGTTACCGATTAAAGAAGACGTACCACGTATACGTATTTTAGGAACCACGCCCGCTTCGCCAGAGTTGCTCATAAACATCATGTCCGGAATATGCCCTTCCAGCATCTGGTCGATAGACAAGGCATCCGGGCGCAAGATATCCTCCGCCTTCACTGTAGTGACGGCACTCGTCAACGCCCTTTTGTTAATCACCTGATAACCGGTGATAACCACTTCGTCTATTTCACTTGCATCTTCTTCCATCACGATATGTAGCTTGCGTCCTTTCCATGCAAGTTCCTGACGGCGCATTCCCAAGTAAGATATGGAGAGATGAACATTCTCCTGTTTATCGGACGACAACGCAAAGCTACCGTTTATATCGGTAGTCGTCCCCCTGTTTGTCCCTCTTATCACTACCGAAACACCCGGAAGCGGCATACCTGTCACGTCGACAACGGTTCCCGTAACGTTCTTCTTTGGTGACTTCCGCTTGATAATAACGGTACTGTTCACTACCTCGAAAGTAAGTTCGGAACCTGCCAGCGCATATTCCATGACGTGTGCAATCGTCACCTGTTTCAGGTCGTAATCCTTTTCAGACAACGTATTCACATCTTCGTTACTGTACATGAAATTCACCCTCACCTGCTTTTTAATCTCCGTAAAGACATCTCGCACGGATGCCTTTTTCAACACGATAGTTACCGGCGTGCCTGACTGAGCGAACGCAGTGCCCAAAGACACTATCACCACCCAAGCAAACAGCAGGAGCCTTGTCAGCATTCTTTTCATAATCATTTGTTTGTAATTATACATCTGTTGTTTTTCCTGACTTGTATTTGTATTTTGTCCAACCGTTCCAGCATTTCCGCCACCTCATTAAAATCTGCCGTTTTATCTATCTCCATAGAAAAGCGTAAATTACGCAAGTAGTCATTGGCATATGCCGCCTCGAAATCATACCAACGTCCTAAATCCGTGAGAATGTTAATCAACGGTTCATCCTCATAGGCTATTCTGGCGCGATGCCAGGCGCAAGAGAGAGAAGTGTCCACTTTCTGCTTCCAGATCCCGCCTTTCCCGTCGATAACTGCTTGTTCACCGGGAACCAGTTTCATGCTGTGGCAAGCGGAATTAACCTCCACTTCGCCTTCTTCCAAGGTGACAATCATACATTCCTCATCCTTATAATTCTTCACATTGAATTGCGTCCCCGTCACTGTGACTATTCCCTTGTCCGTCTCCACAAGGAACGGATGTGCCTTGTCGCTCTTCACCTCAAAATAAGCTTCACCGGAAAGATTGACCGAACGGTTGCTGCCGGAAAAATCAACAGGGATTGTCAAGGATGACTGGGCATTCAGGTGTATGGTAGTCTGGTCTGCCAGCGTCAATGTATACTCCCCCCCGCGAGGAACGCAGACCGTATGGTGCAAATCGGGCGACAACTCGGGAGTCGCAGCCTTCTCATGTTCCTTTAAACTATAGAATTCACTTTGCATCCGGTCGTTTATTTCAAATACTTCACCATCGGCAAAATAAATGGTTGCCTTCTCCGTACCGGCAGGCAGAACATAGGTGCGCGACGCATCCCACCACCAGTAGAGACTCCCCAAAAGTAACAGAAGACAGGCGGCGGCCACTATACGAAGATGCCTCCTGCTACCCGTCAGAAAAGCACGGTAACCGATACGATGCTTCATCCTCTCCCAACTGCGTACAGCTTCCCTATGGGCCGGTTCCGTCACTGCCCGGTCGAGAAAATCAAAAGAGGTGATTTGATGATAGAGTTTTTCATTTTCAACATGCAGTGTCCTCCATGTCTTTAACTGCCTTTCTTCTTCCTGAGACAGCGTTCCTACCAGTTGCTTATATAGTAGTTTCTTAATATGATCCTTATCCATTTGCGTCCTATTTTATATAAGAACACAGCAACTTTGGTTTGGTGTAATCAAAAAGAGGAATTTTTTTTCAAAATATTTAATTCACCAGCGAATAGCAATCAAAAAGAAAGAGTTTAATGTAATAATGAGAGCAATAGGAAGAGTTTATCCAGGCGCTTTTTCAGATAGTGGTTAGCATTATTGATGTGTTTTTTCACCGTATTGACAGAAATATTCAACGATTCGGCTATTTCTTTCTGCGATTTTCCACGCAGACTTTCCATATAGACTCTTTTACACGATTCGGAAAGTTCGGAAAATGCTTCATTTAACATTGCATATATTTCGGCCTCTATAATTTCATTCAGTATTGTCGGCTCTTCATCCTCCATCCTTTGCTTGTAAAGCGCCTGATATCGTTCCTGTTCGTGCATTTGCGTACGCAGATGGTTTAACGCCGCATTACGGATAGCGCGATAAAGATAGACTTTCAGTGCGTTTTCGTTGGGAAAGACCGTCTGCTGCTCCCACAACTTGAGCCATGCATCCTGTATCAGGTCATCAACAACTCCCATATCGTCTATATATCGTCGCGTGAAATACTTCAACTGCGGAAACATACCGATATAATATCGTTGGAAATCATCTACATTTTTTATATTTATCGCCTTATCTATCTTCATCTTTGCATGAATAACTCATGCAAAAATAACATTTTGCTATTTAACAGCAAAAAACTATGAAAGAAATTAAAAGAAAAGCAAATATGAACAGTTTTATTTGGAAGGCACTTGATTTCTATCGGCATCAGATATAGATTGAATCTTTCTCCATATGATTCCGAAAAATTAAAAGATGCACAAGTCATCGAATTCTCATCGATTCCTTGTGCATCCACTACTCAAAAGCCACGTTTAAGACAAAACGAACCTAATTATGCTGCCGGATCCGGTGTTTCCCCGTTATCACCTTTCCCATCATCACCGGAATCAGGATTGCCGCCATTATTACCACCGTTACTGCTTCCGTCCGTATAATCCGTTTCAATCTCCACACGACGGGTGATACTCATATCTTCCAAGTATCCTTGAAGATTTTTCCCGGATAAAAAATAATCTTTCTCTGGACGATTGACTTGGACGAAACATCCTTCTCTTCATCCGCACTTTTGGCACGGATAGTAGGGCTGAAAATACCGAACTCACCCAACTGAACACTCTTTCCGTCGTCAATATCTTCAGCCATCTTATCTACCAGACCGCTGACCACCAAATCCACCACCTTACGATGGACACCACAAAGCTGACTCACCTTGCGACACATCTTTGCAAAATTCACCTTACCGGAACGAACCGATTTTGCTACATACTTTTCGTTTTTGTCCTTGTCAAAACCGAACACTCTTTTTGTTACTACATACTCTAAAGCCATAATTGTTAAAGTTTAAATGGTTAAAAAAATAAAGGTTATCTGTTTGCCATTCTCTTTGTTTGAATGACTCTGCAAAGATATAACAAGGCACAAACCGTCCAGTCCCCTTTTGTCTCCTTTACGTCTCCTTTTAATAACCAGAACTTTACAATTACTTAAATATAAATCACTATGACACAGTGTGCTATATGAATTAATTATTTTTTCTGCAAATCAACGTTCAACAAGATACTGAACCCACCAACAAACGGTACTCCTGTATCAGTCCGCATTTGCGGGACAGATTCGTCCGCCTGACGTCCTTTTTCAGGGCGTCCAAAAACGTATGACAGAATATGTATAATTTCAGGATGAGAAGCATCATGTTTCATATAACCATTACTCATTATCCGGAATCCACATTCAGAGTTACTACGTTCAATCCAACGGGTTGCCTTCATTCCGGTTACGTCCGCACTTCCTGCCTCCCCTCCCCAAACACCAAGTATCGGGGCTGCCTTTTTATTAGGATAGGCATCGTAAGGGCCAAGACCTAACCAATGCAGCTCTTTAAGCTCTGGGACTGTTTTAATTGTCATTCCAACTATAGGTATTTGAGGAATAGCTACATCAGTCAGAATCTCATAATTTACATCCAAACGCCCATCCACACCTATTGAATAACGATAGATAGTGGTAAAATGATTGGCAGAATCTACATGACAATCCACTTTTGCCCGAATAATAACTTCATCCGGTCTATCTTCTACGCTCCATTCCTTGACAGATGTTGCATACTGATTCAAGTCAACAGCCTTGCGGACATTCTCTTTCCCGAAGGCAGATTTCTCACACGGATCAAGCGGAGACCATATTATAGGGCGTAAATCTGTAATCAACTGTTTGCCCCGTGCCTCTGCCGAAATCAATTGACCGGTTTGAGGACTAAAAACATAACGTATATTACCTGTTTCTATCGTTACTGTTTCAGCTTGGTTTACTGATATTTTCCCGCAAGGCAACACTGTTCCAATCTGTTCTACCGACGGGCAAAGTTCCACAGCATCCCGCGTAATCTCTTCGCCATTGACGTTCGTAAAGATAAACCAAGCATAGTAAGTCTTCCCTGCACGGACTGTTTTCAAAGCTTCCACCGGCAGTTTGAATGTAGATTCGGCGTGAGGTTGCCCAGTGATAGAGTTAGTACCGGATACCAAAACCCTTTCATCTTCCCTGATAGACCAGTCGATCTTTACAGTAGTAAGATCCGTAAAATCAAAATCATTCTGAATAGGAATTCGCAAGGAATCCTGACCGGGAATAAATGAAATCTTCTCTACGGCAGGATAAACCTGTGCATACACAGCCTTCGTTTCCCAATAATCACGGGTAAAATTACGATAGGAATCCACAATACCGTCCCATCCTGCATAATCAATCCGCAGATAATCATCTCCTGCATGTACATCTTTATTCTTTTTCTGAAGATTACGCACCGGAGTCCTTATACCCTGATCCGCCCACATCCAGATTGCCGCCCCCGTTCCTGACGGATGTTTAGTCAATGCTTTCCAACGGGCTTCCAATCCGCCAAATCCAGTATTACCATAAGCATGAGTATATTCCGTGGAAATTATAGGACGGTCAGAATGAGCTGCCAACCGGTCATATTCCTGCGGCTTCCAATAATGAGGAGCAAGAATATCAATTTCTTTCGGCAACCATTCCTCCGCTCTCCAAGGTAACAGGACAGGACGAGTGGGATCAAGTGCTTTCACCAGCTTCACAGATGCCAGATGTAATGAGGTCAACGGATCCTCATTGCCGACTGACCAATAAATAATCGACGGATGATTAATGTCCCGGACAACCGTTTCATACGAACGTTGCAGAGCAGCTCCGGAACAAGAAGGATCATACATCAAATTTCCGGCGCCTCCTAATGAAACTTCATTACCTACATACATCCCCATCTCATCACACAATTCAATAAACCCTTTCGCCGGAGTATAATGGGAAAGACGGATATAATTGATATTCGCCGCTTTCATAAGAGTCAGATCCTGCAACCAATGTTCACGGGTAGTGGCACGACCGACATCCGGATGTTCATCATGACGGTTCACACCACGCAATTTGACGGCCTGCCCGTTGATTCTGAAAACACCACCTACCGTTGAAATCTGCCGGAACCCGATTCGTTGCGTACGTGTATGTGTCACTTGCCCTTCTTCAACAAGCTCAACACGCAGATTATAAAGATAAGGATTCTCCGCATTCCAATGATGAGGTGACTGAATACGGAATGTCAGACCGATTTCCCGATCCGTAGAAATATGAGCGGGTACTGTCAGCTGCCGCCGGGCAACTTCCTTCCCTTCTTTATCTGTAAGGGCAAATCTAAGATCGTATGATGCACCCGGACTTGGATAATTACCCGGCACTGTACTTTTCTGTTTGTCACCGACCATAACACGTAGTTTCAAATCCGCATCTTCAAACCGATTATCGAAAAAGGTCTGTGCAACCACATTATCTATCCAACGTCCACGCGGCATAGCTTCCAAAGTGACATCCCTGTAAATTCCCCCCAATGTCCAGTCGTCGAAAACATCAAATTTATACTCTTTAGTTATCTGCCTTACACGGACTGCCAACAGATTCGCCCCGTCTGTTTTCAGCTTGCCGCTGACATCAAACGCAAACGACGTATAACCGCTGTCATGCCTGCCCAAAAACTTCCCGTTCAGCCAGACTTCCGCCGATGACCACACCCCGCCGAAATGAAGCAATACACGCTTCCCATCCCAGCCTTCAGGAGTCTCGAATTTATGCAAATAAAAGCCCTCACTAGCCTTGTTTTCCTTGAACCCTCTATATACAGGTTCCTCATATCCCAGAACAGCCCAATTGGACGGTACAGGGATCTTTGTGAATTTCTGACTACTGAATCCCGGAGAGCTGAAATTCTCCAGACGTTTAGCCTCCTGTTCAGTCTTTGCCAAGGCAAATTGCCATTCACCGTTCAAGCTAATATACTCTTGAGCATTTACACAGAAGCCTGATAACAGTAAAATAAATAAAATGATGATACGCGGATTCATAATATAATTTTTGTAGAAACAATTAGAACTCAATTCATTTTAGAAACTTTACACACAACCTATATTATATCCCCGTCAAACAATCCTTCAACGGGCAATCCGTATCTTTCAATCCCTCAATAATACTTTCCGCATTCAAGCGCGCACCTTTCAGAGAAGTATGGGTATGATCATTTTTGAAGAGTCCGTTCACTTTCTTTCTACCTTCCTTCTCCATTTTATCAGCTGATAATTTATTCAAGTCGATAAAACAGGCCCCCTTTGCTTCAGCCGCTTCACGCGCCCATCCTGCATAAGTATCAGTTCTTCTTTCTATCTTCCCTTCCTTCCAGATATTACGTGGAGTAGGACTTAAAATAACCGGAACAGCCCCCTTCTCCTGTACATCCATAATAAATTTCTTCAAATACCAGCCATAAGTATACACAGCCTCATAAATCCCAGTCTTTTCCACCATGACAACTTTGCTTTCGTCACCCGCTCCTTTCAGTTCACCACGCGCCTTTCCTTTTTGTATATCCCCGCCGTCATTATGTCCAAATTGAATCAACACAAAGTCACCCGGCTGCAAAGCATTATATATCCTGTCCCAACGTCCGGTATTCATAAAACTCCGGGCACTGCTTCCCGGTTTCCCCCAATTCTCCACTGATACTTTCTTCGGGTCAAAGAACTTAGCAATAACACTTCCCCATCCCCACAAACCATCCTCATCTTTATCCTGATTCTTTACCGTACTATCTCCTACCACAAAAACTACCGGTCTTCCTTCCTTACGTGTGGCACCCGTTTTCACATCTTTCCGGACAGGCTTCAAATACTCCGCCAACTCCAAACCCGGACAATTCCGGATACCTTCCACAGCAGATTCAGCATTAATACGGGCTCCCAATGCTCCCGTGTGAGTACGTTCCTTCAGCGGGGGATAGAACAGATAATTCACCTTATCCCTCCCGAATTTCTCATATTTACCTGCCGTTATATCATTCAAGTCTATAAAAGGAACCTTCTCGGCTTCTGCCACCTGTTTCGCCCATAAACCGAAAGTTTTGTTTACACGTCCGACTTTGGTACCGTTTTCTTTCCATGAATTACGGGGAGTTAGAGAACAAAGGATGGGATGAGCTCCTTTCGCTCTCGTTTCACGAATAAAACGGCGCATATATTCACCATAAGTATAAACTGTTTCTTTTACACCTGTTTCCTTGATAGTGACTTTCAAACTGTCATACCCTATACCGGGTATGGAAGCACGCGCACGAATACTGTCATAAGGGCCGTTATCATTATGCCCAAGCTCAACAATCACCCAATCGCCTTTGCGTATCCCTTTCAATACATCCGGCCAAAAACGATTATAAAAGGTACGGCTACTCGTACCACCTAAAGCATGATTCTCGACTGTAATTTTATTCTCATCAAAATATTCAGGGGCAAAATATCCCCATCCCCACTGACCATTGCCGCCATTTCCTTTGGTTCCGGTACGCATCGTAGAGTTTCCTACCAGAAACAGTACGGGATTATCCCCCTTCCGGCTTTTTCCCGGAACCGGACGTGCCATGCGAACAATTTTCATACTATCCAACGTATTATCAACGGTATGAAATACATCTTCTACCGGAGGCGGAACCTGATTCTGTGCACTGCTATTTCCAACAAATACAAATAAACAGAGCAGACTTATACAGCCATTTACGAATACTTTTTTAAAACAATATACATCTTTCATTATCTAACATAATTAATAGTTTGTCAATCATGCTACAAATGAACCCACTTTCAGATAAAAAGACATGTAACCCCGTTCGTATAACTGTAAAACTATACAAAATCAAGTGATAAAGCCCCACCAATGCAAATTAACTTCAATTCTCCCGCGTCACCGATACCGATTTTTTACTCTTCCCCCGCACTTTCTTCCGTATCGGATTTTCCCGCACTCTTTCTGTATTGCGAAGGAGATTTCCCGAATGTATTCTTAAAACATTTGCTAAAATAGAAAGGATCATTGATACCGACCTGATAACCGGCTTCAGATATATTTATATCGGAAGTAATCAACAGTTCCGCCGCCCTCTTCATACGGAGCAGCCTCACATACTCATTGGGAGAGCAGCCGACAATACTCTTCAATTTACTGTAAAAAGTAGTACGTCCCAATCCCAATGCCGGAGCGTAAGTGTCCAGTTTGAACTCCGCATCTCCCATATTTCTTTCAATAATGGCGTGTATCTTATCCAGGAATATTTTATCCCTGTCGGTAGTACTAATCAACGGTTGCAAGTTACCCGGTTCCGTTGCAAACTTCCGTTGCAACTTCTCCCGCTGCTCGATAAGCTTTACTACACGAGCCAAGAGATATTGCACACTGAAAGGCTTGGTGATATAAGAATCAGCCCCCAACTGGATGCCCTTCAACTGGTGTTCTTCCGAAGAATAAGCAGTCAACAGAATGACAGGAATATGGCTGATATTGAAATCATTTTTCAACCGTTTCGTAAACTCGAACCCATCCATTTCGGGCATCATCACATCGCAGACAACAATATCCGGCTGGTCTTCCGCCAACTTTTCCAGTCCTTCCGCTCCATTGGAAGCTGTAGAAACCGTGAAATATTTCCCTAACTGGCTTTCTATAAGCGTGCGGACATCATCATCGTCATCAATCACCATCACCTTATATTCTTTGAATGGTTTGTTGACAGAAGTGCCCAGGATTTCCACCGCCTTTTCATCAGGCAAAGTCGCTCCGGTTGTTATTTCCTTAACCGCAACGTCCGGTTCGGATGCTGAAGACTGTACGATATCTGCCGGATCATAATTCTTATCCGACAATGGTATAGTCAGTGAAAAACAAGCTCCCCCAAAAGAAGAATCCGAATAAGCTACATTACCTTTATGAACCTTGGCAAGTTCGGCAGTCAGGTGCAATCCGACACCCGTGCCGTCGGAAGCATAGTTAATCTGTTCGAATCGGACAAACAACATCTTACGTTTCTCTGCGGGAACTCCGGGGCCACTGTCTGATACACTTAATGTAAACGTATCATTTTCGGCAGAAGAGTCAAGTCTCATCACAATCTTTCCGCCTGCCGGAGTATTCTTGAAAGCATTGGACAAAAGATTATATGCAATCTTGTCCATCTTGCTCCGGTCGAGCAGCATCCTTCCCGTAGAATCGTTCGATTCAAAAAGATATTCTATCCGTTTCTTGGCCGCCATGTCTTTGAAAGTAAGATAAATGTCATAAAAGAAACGTTCGGCCACCGTCTCTTCCAATTTCAACTCCATCTTGTTGTTCTGCAAACGGCGGAATTCCAGCAACTGGTCAATCAGACGCAACAGCCGGTTAGAACTTTTTGTCAGTAATCCCAACTGTTTATTGGCAGCAGGCGGCAAATCCTTCTGGTTAGACAAGTCCTCTATCGCGCCACGGATAATAGTCAATGGAGTACGGAATTCATGAGATATATTGGTGAAGAAACGTAGCTTATATTCTGTCAGTTGTTTCTCAACCTCAACAGCCATATTCAACCGGTGCATCTTCAAGGCAAGCCTGACTGCAAAATAAATAAGTATTCCTCCCACCAAAATATATAAAAGTACCGCTATCCACGATTTCCACCAAGGCGGAAGAATAATGACTTCCAGAGTAGTCTCCTCACTGCTCCACACACCGAAGCTATTACAACCTTTTACTTTGAACATATACCTTCCCGGGGGAACATTCCGATAAGTCGCCATGTTATTGCGCGAACCGAGATTCCAGTCTTTTTCAAATCCTTCCAGATAATACGCATATTGGTTAAGTTCCGCGGCATGAAAATTCAGCATCGTACATTCAAGGTTAAAAGAGTTCTGATTATGCTCCAAAACAATCTTCTCCGTATTCGTAATACTTTCCATCAAAGGAGAGTCCTGTCCTTGCGGGCGCATCGGATTTCCGTTAATCCACAAACCCGTTACAAGCACGCGGGGAGCATACGTATCAAATTTAATCCCTGAAGGATTGAAAATATAGACACCATTGTAACTGCCGAACATCAATTCTCCGTTTTTCTTCTTCCAGCACGATAATTCGTTGAAAATAGCGGCATGACGGTTATTCGAGAAAATAAAATTCTCAAAACGTTCCGTCTGCAAGTTGAATTTGGAGATACCGCTCTCCGTACTTACCCATATATATCCTTCATTATCCTCCAGTATGGCCTGTACAGTCTCGTTAGCCAGACCATTATCTGCATTATAGTGCTTGAACCATGATTTTTCCAGTTGCTTCTCTCTGACCAGCAGATTCAATCCGCCACCGGTGGTGCCCAGCCAGATATTTCCCTTGCTATCCTCAAATACAACTTTTACCTCATTATGGCTTAACGATTGCTGATCCTCTTTGTGAAGATGCAGGGAGATATATTTATTCTTATCCTGAATCAATTCATCCGGATGAAAAACAATGACTCCATCGTTAGTTCCCACCCATATCAATCCTGTCCGATCCTGAATCATCGCCCGCATCATACATTGATGCCTGTTTTCCGTCACAAACTGGCGGAAAGTCAGTTTCCCCTGATGTCTTTCTCCCAAATGCAATCCTCCCCCAAAAGTGGCTATCCACATGCGATCTTTATTATCACGCATAATAGTAAATATATTGTTGCTTGATGAAGACTGCCACACCCAGTCATCCAAGGTGTGTTTTTCCACTATGGCATCTCCTTTGGGAGAAAGAAGCACCAATCCTCCCCCTTTCGTTCCCAGCCACTTATATCCAAGAGTATCCTCCGCAATCGAAAACGGTAGACCACCCTCAATCCGGAGATCATAAATCTGACGCAATGTAGAATCGCATACATGCAGGTTTCCATCCCGCGTCCCAAACCAGTAGCGTCCGTCTTCATCTTCATAAATAAGCCGCACCGCATTGTCCCTGTCCGCATTTCCTCCCGGAGAGGGATAGAAGATATCAAACGGATAATTAGTCAGCGATATTTTACTGATCCCCCCTAATTCGGTTCCCACCCATATTTCGCCCGACCTGTCTTCCGTTACACAAAGCAGATAATTGGTCGTCAGGTCTTTATCAGCCGTATAATGAAAAGTCTTTCCGTTATGCTCGTCAATAGCAAACAGCCCGTTACCGAAAGTAGTAATCCAGATGATATTTCGCGAATCATGATAAATCTGATAACGTTCCTGACTAATCAAGGAAAGTATATCGGAAGGTATCAAATGCAACGGTTCGAAAGTATTGTCGGGCCGATGCCGCCATAACGTACCGGACATGTTGTACACCCATACATCCCCTTTGTTGTCGACACTAAAATTAGCATTACGCAAATCGTTCCCTTGAAAGAACTTTGCCGACGGAATCCAGACCCGCTTATTCGTGTCAAAAGTATATGTTTTCTCATTGGTGGCAATCATCAGAATCCCTTCATTCAGCATATATGAACGGGAATGAGCCGAGGGATTTTCTTTATCGTAATAAATGACCGGTGAGAAAGAAAGGCGGGCACGGTCGAATATCACAATTCCTCCTCCACCTATAAAGTATAAGTCACTTCCCTCCTGCGCATTGAGAAAAGTCACCCCTTTCAGCATCGAGTCCACTTTGCCGTCAGCAATCCTGAACAGTTCTTCATGAGCACCTATCCATACCTTATGCTCCGAATCCTCAAATACAAAGGATATTTTCTGGCTGCGCAGTTTTTCATCTTCCGGCTTCCATACTTCCATTTTTCCGTTGACATACCGGACACGGCAGCATCCCCTGTTTCCCCACATCCACACGTCACCATTGGAGAAGACTTCAATCTGCGTGAATATCTTCGCCTTATTCTGCGGGTCATAGTCAATCATCTTTTCAGTTCCCGGATCATAGCAAAACAAGGTATTCGAGAAAGTACGTATCCAGATAAATCCGTTCTTGTCCTCAACCATATAACGTATCCTGCTGTCGGGCAACAACGATGATCCCGGCAACTCGGGATGTACCACCACAAACTCTTTCCCGTTATATCGGTTCAGCCCGTTGATAGTTCCCATCCACATAAATCCGCGGCTGTCCTGCATCATACACCGGATGGTATTCTGTGACAAACCGTTACGATCGGTTATCGTACTGATATTCAATATATCAAAAGCAAATGCTTTGCTACAAAACAATAAGAAAAATAAAACTGGATATATCTGCCGCATGTGTTTTCGATTTAAAGATGCCACAAATATAAAAGATTAATTCTAAAAATCCTGCCATAGCCCACAAGAATATAGCTATCTTGAACTGGCAGACATGCATCTGTACCAGCGTCAAGGTCGTTTTCACATGCTGCTACTGTTCTAATCTTTCAGGCACCCTAATGGGATAATTTTCACACCATCTTCCCTCGTATAAGCGAGTTTGCCGCCAGTCAATACGATCAACAGATCAGGAAGACTACTAACATCTAAAAGTTTTCCACCTTTTTTCATTACCTTTGCAAAATAATATGCTTCGCATGAATACGGAAACAATGACTTTTGAAGATATAAAAAAGCTAACTTGTCGGATGGAAACCGGACAAGTGGAATTTAAAGAGACAACCGGACAGTTGGAGCGCGGCATGGAAACCCTTTGCGCCTTTCTGAACGGTACGGGTGGAACAGTACTGTTTGGCGTGAACGATAAGGGAAAGATTATCGGGCAAGAGGTGTGTGACAAGACCAAGCGGGACATAGCCGAGGCCATCCGACGTATCGAACCGTTTGCCTCTATCGAGGTTTCATATACAGCCATTTCCGACACAAACAAAAGTGTCATTGCACTCTTTGTGGAGGAACAACGCTATATGCGTCCGTTTTCCTATAAAGGAAGGGCTTACCAACGTATTGAAAGCGTCACTTCCGTCATGTCGCAAGAAGTATATAACCACCTCGTGATGTAACGGGGCGGAAAATATGCTTGGGAGTCTATGATAAATTCCGACCTCAAAATCTCCGACCTTGACGAACAAGCCATTATGGGAGCAGTGCGTGGAGGCATAAGAAGCGGGCGCTTGCCGGAAACGACTATCCGGGAAGATATATCGACTATTCTTGAAAAATTCAACCTCCTGCATGAAGGCAAACTGAACAATGCGGCAGCAGTACTATTCGGACGTAATTTTTATTACTACCCTCAATGCCTGCTTCGTCTGGCACGCTTCAAAGGCACGACTAAAGACGAATTTATAGATAATCAACGTGTAAACGGAAACATTTATAATTTGTTGGATGTAGCTATGGCATTTTTCTTCAAACATCTTTCCCTTTCAGGCAAAATTGAAGGCCTGTATCGTGAGGAAGAATTGAGCATACCTTACAAAGCATTGCGCGAAAGTTGTATTAATGCTTTTTGTCACAGGGCCTACCACCGCCCCGGCAGTTCAGTGGGCATAGCCATTTATGATGACCGTGTGGAGATTGAGAACAGTGGCACTTTTCCTTTGGATATGACGATAGACAAATTATTGAGCGGGCATAACTCCGAACCACAAAATCTCATTATAGCCAATGTCCTGTATAAAAGTGAAGTCTTGGAAAGCTGGGGGCGCGGCATAGGGCTTATGATTAACGAATGCCGCCGTGTCGGCATTCCAGAACCGGAATTTCACACTGATGGTAATGCCGTGTGGGTAGTGTTCCATTATATACAGAATACTGTAGGGCAAAATCCAACAGTTACCCCACAGTTACCCCATAGTAATCCCACAGTCCCCCCACAGGTTGAGAAAGTATTGACAACAATCGGCAGCAAAATACTTGCAACTAAAGAGATGATGGAGTTGATAGGCTTGAAAGATAAAAGCAATTTCTTGGAAAACTACCTCTATCCGGCAATAGGGTTGGATTTAGTTGAGCCACTTTATCCTGAAAACCCCAAACATCCGAGGCAAAAATACCGTCTGACAGAAAAAGGCAAAGGATTGTTCAAACAACAGTAGTCATGATTAAAAAGATCCCGATAAAATATAGGAACTAAGAAAATATATATTATTTATATAATATTATTTTACCGTATTACATATATGATATAACGAAATTTCGATTCGGCACATCCTGTGACACCGAAAATAACTTATCTTTTATTCTAAATCTCCGTCAACGTTTCTAATAAATTCTTGCATCGTTTATAATAAACGGTATCCAAGTTTATTATAAACTCTATCTTCCTCTTTTCGTAGAAAATAATCAAATATATGCAACAAAAAAGGCTGCAAACCTCTTAAAAGTTTGCAGCCTCAAGCTCATTGGCGGGTCAGTTATACCCTAATCCTCATAAGGATCACCTAGATGTTTTGTTATGATCTTATACTGTTTTGCAGTCAGATACCGATGATTATACGGCAAGTACCCTGTTGGTATAAGTTCTTTGACCAACGGGTTGCAGTCTTTAATCCATCGGCTCAGACAACGCACTGCATTTTTACTGGTTGCACATCCGGGGAAGTACATTACAGCGAGTACGGCAAAAGATAAGAATCGTTTCATTCGTTTTTAGTTTTTTATTCGTTGTTTTATGTTTCACGTCTACAAATATACAACATAAAAAAGCCTTTGTCAAGTCCTGAAAGACTATGAACGCGAATAAATGAATGATTCCACGTATAAACTCCTGTGTACTATCTCCTTACCAATAAAACTTCGCCTATGATGCCCGAAGGAACCAGCCTGTCTCCCGCTTTCACTATTTCGGGATAAGCATACGTGTAACGTTCCTCTTGTGGTAGGGAAGCATCACCGATCATACGGTTCGTCAACGAATTGACAACACGCAATTCCAGTGCATTATCACCTTCCTGCACGTAAGGAGTCAGATCAGCCTCCCAAGGCGAACACCAGATAGTCGAAACTTCCTTGCCGTTGATAAAGACTTGTGCTATGGCTCCCAACCGGGGAATACGAAGCACGAGCTCTTCATCTTTATCCAACTTGTCTAGTGTGATTGTCTTTTTATAGACAGCCGTTCCCGAATAATAGCGGATCCGGTCGTCCGCATTACGCGCCCAATCCGTCAGCTCCTCAAACACAACTTCCCCCGGGCCGCCCCATTTGGGATCAAAATATACATTCCAACTTCCTTCGACAGGAACAACCGCTTCAGGACTTCCAATCATCCGTCGGGAGATACCTTCCGTCAACTGGTCGGACGCTACGATGAAACCGGATTCATTGGCTTGCAAAGTAATCGTTACCACCAAGCCATCTTTTCCCGGAGTCGCAGGCAGGCTGAAACGCTTTCCGGTAGCAGGATCCCAGAATTCGGCATATCGGGCATCAGTACGTAAAGTCACTGTACTGTTAAATACATTCTTACTATGATTATTCAGGAAGTAAACTTCCGCGTCAGCCAACTGCCGGTGAGCGAAATACACTTTGTCCTTAGGAGTATTGCCGCTCTTCAACGCTATATCCGGACGGATTCCTGCCTGCGCCAAAGCTTCTTCAAGGGACATACCCCAATAAACCGTTCCTTTACCATAAGCATGAGAACCGGAAGCAGCCATCTCCCCGCCCCACAAGCTATCTGCCAGTTTTGCATATTCTTCCGCATTTCCGGCATCTTTCAGCGAACCGGAACGAAGAGGTTTCGGGCCATATAGCGGCACTCCCTGTTCCACCAGTGAAGCAATATGTCGCAACGCTTCCAGAGTGACATCTCCGTTGCGCTGTACTACAAGCATCTGATAACTCATTCCGTCCGGCAATACAATACGTCCGTCACGCGCCTTCATGCGTTTTATCAACGCGTCGGCCGTACAGACATCAAAGTCATATCCTTCCGGTATTTCCGGCAAACGGTAAGTGAGCAGTTTCACCGGAGCGTTATCACCTGCAAAGATACACAAGTCCACAACAGGTATTCCCTTTCTCATCAATCCCGCGCACCGTGCCTGATAATCCCAGAACGGGCGGCTATATTCCCAAAACGTATTATTACGGTTCAGGCAATAGTGTCTGCCGCCTCCCGTACTTCCCGGAATCTTATCCAGCCATGGCTGATAAGCGGATGCACACACCACAAACTCATTCACTCCGAAAGCATAGGCATAATCAGCCAGGTTCTTCATTTCAGCAAATGATTCGTCATACTTCACGTCCGTGAAAGCCTCTGCCGAAGCAATCAGCTTTCCATAGATATGCGCAGCAGATGCAGCTTCCTTTATATCATAGCTTCCATGTACATGATGCCCCCAAAACTCGCCCTGCGGTTTCTGCACCCGTCCTTTAGCCTGAAAGTTGTCAGCTACCAGATTCAATCCGTTACCGGAAGCCTGCGCTGTAAAATCAACACCTGCCTGCCGGCACAAGCTATCCAGTGTACCATAATATTTATCCGAAACCAAATCAGCGATCGTGCGACGCATATCATAGAAGAAACCGTCCGTCTCTTCGGGAGAGCCGACAATATACCCCATCAGAGCCGGAAGATAGCGATGTATGTCATATCCTCTTCTCTGAAGGAATTCTTTCTCATAACCGGCAGTCCAGTTCTGCGAACCGGCTTCCTGGCTATCCATAGTCAAGCCTTTCAGCGGACATCCTGCCGCATTCAAAGTATCCAGAATCAATTTGAAATAATTGTCAAACTGTGCTTTGGCTGCCACGGCAGAAAGTTTGTCACATTCCAGTCCTTTCATATTGGCACGCGAATGTTTGGTGACTCCTCCTGTCGGCACATGTCCGAATCTCAAAACCATCCATTCGCCCTCGGGCACATCCCATTGCAACTCTCCATCCTTACTCATCCGGGCACTCAAGTCGATTACCTGCTCCGGATTTATCACTTCCTCACCGGAATATTCGGGTGTCTCGTCCGGCAAAACATACTCGGAGTAAAGTCCGGCCTTTTCTTCCCATTTATCGGCTTTCGCCCGCGAAGAAAGCACCACATCCCCCAGATACATCTGCGGTTTCTTATCTTTCGGATGACACCAGTCATGCAGGTTAAGACGGAAATATCTGCCCTTCACAGCTGGGAAAGAAACGGTTTTCTGATTCCAGTTGCCGGACGCAGCCGAATAAACCGGCTTCAAGTCACATACTTTCTGATAATTTATTCCATCTTCCGAAACTTCCAGTTGTCCCAAATCCGGTTGTTCGATGAATCCTTGAGCAACGAATTTCTCCGTCGGTTTTCCCGGTACATTCATGGCGCCGCCACGGCTTTTACCCCGTGTACCTACGCGATAGGTAATACTACGTGCTATGAAATCATCTCCGAAGTCAAGATTCACGAACACGGAATGCCCCGGTTCCTGTGGGGGGATTGTCGTCAATTTCCTGCTTTTGCCAAACAGGGATTCAACGGGCAGTCCTGCCAGGTTGGTCGACAGCTTCGGGTTACGGGTCTGGTTTGTTTCATAAAATCCTTTATGAATAGGGAAAGCCAGCACCGCTACGTCCGAAAAGGACTTGCTGTCCGGTTTAGGTAATACTCCTTTAAACGAAGACTTTCCTTTTATGATTGTTTCAGTAGCTGTAAGTCTCTGCATACCCAATTCGGGAGTGATCCACGGGCCGCCTGCCACATAGCCGTTGGCTATGTTGGCCTCAAAGGATAAACCGACTCTCTTCGCTTCCGAAGCCGCAAACCGGAGCATGTCCCACCATTCCTGCGACATGGCGGGAATGGCATTTTCTCCCTTTCCGTGTGCCTGGTCATAATAAACCACTCCGCCTACTCCACCACGTTTATACGCTTCCAAATCGGCGGTAATTCCCTCTCTGGTGGTTTCCGTTTCACCGTGAAACCACCACACTTTCGTGCGGGTAGAGTCTTGAGGATTGGCAAATTCTTTCCATGCCTGCTCCTTTGTCGTTTTATCGGGAGTATTTCCTATACAACTCTGCTGGGAGAATAACATTCCCATCCCCAATATTCCTATAACGATCTTTTTCACCATATACCTTTACCTTTTTATTTTAGAATGCTAAAGAGAAGCGGAAATATTCCTTACCATTTTTCACATGGCCACCAGACGCAGCAAAAACTCCAGTATTACCTCCAACCCACATATATCCATTAGCATTGTAAGTAGAACTCCAGTATTTGCCACCAACAGCCCACAATTGTTCCGCTCCGGCTATTTTCTCTAAAGAGCTATTGATTACCTCTTTATTGTCAGATATAATTCGCAACTCTCCCAAAGAAGGTAAATACCATTCCGTACTTAAGTTATCAGGAGTAGAAACTTGAGTCCTGTAAGGAATCAACTGAACATTAAACATATCCTGGCATCCCCCTAGCGGAGTTGTTGCCATATCGTTTATTATATAAAGTACTTCCGTATTATTATACCCCAATAAACCGTTACAGAAAAGGTCTGTTTCAACATTAAAATTTACTGCATTTTTAGGTTGATCTGTATGCCACCAGAGATATGTTTCATCTAATCCCTTATTCACAAAAGTCTGATAATAAGCGAAACTAGAACTTGAGCCAAAACGAGCAGCCGCAGTGGCATTAGCGGAAGATAAAGCAAAAACTAATCCATGTACACAGTTCGGATAATCGCGTTTCAAAACATCTCTTGCTCCATCTTTTATCTTTGTTGTCAACGGCTGTTCAGCTACTTCTTCAATATCCTTATACATCACAGACGGCTGCGGATTTCCCACATAATAGACAATACCGATACAATTGTCCGGCACCTCTTCGGGTTTACAATCCCGGCTCACTAAATTTCCGTCTGCACAAAAATAATCTCCTACTTTCAATTCATAATCTTTCACTACATTTCCACCGTCAACCATGAATCTCTTATACTTTCCGGCAGCAATGGAAGAGTTTACTTCATATTTATTATCCCCCAACACTCCGACAATATCAGGCTTCTCAACCGGTTTCACCAACATTCGATATGATCCATCGTCCGCCCGGTAAGGTTTTATTTCCTTGTCATTCGCAATTTCTTCTGTATAGAACGCCACGTCTCCGCTCGGTTTGATAGCATAAGTAGTTCCTTGCAATTCCGGATTAGTAAATTTGTACTCTGTCCCGGGCAAAGAGATTACTGCCAATGACATCCGATGTGCCATATTAAACTGAATAAGAAACTCACCCTTATCACCTTTGTATATGTGACTTCCAGAAGAAGTCATCAAATCAGAATCCGCAAAGTTCTTCCTAGTCGACTGATCCTTGCCAATATTCCATCCTGCAACCGTTGAAGCAAAAAAATCATCGGTTTCAACAGAATTTATACTCAAATCCTCCCTATATGGGAAATAAGCATAATAAGTAGCCTCTTTCAATGTACCGTCATACTGTAACTCCGTAACCGGCAACCAGCCTTCCCGTGTAAGCTCTACTTTCAGATTATTCACCTCACTCAAGATAGAATTATCTTTCACGGCAAAAAGTCCGATGCAATCTCCTATCTCAAAAGTTGTGTTATAATTCATATCTGTTATAGCACGAGAGACGGAAGGCTCTCCATTCTCCATACCCATATCATGCACGTTTATAATAAACTCCCTGTCACCGGACGTTCCCGAAAAATCTTCTTCTATATCCGAGCAACTACTCCACAACATTACTGTGCCCAATAACAAAGCAGTTGATAAAAATTTATAGTGTATCATAATTCATTCCTTTATCACAATTATTTTCATATATTATCTTTTCACATCAGGAGTGCATCATGAAATTGGTTCTAAACCGACAATTTCATCTTCTTCACCACCCCATTGAGAAGAGTTTTTCTCTATAGAAACAACAATCTTCTGATCGCCCACTGTAATGTTATAGACAGACTTAAATCCTCCGGCCAAATTTGCGTCGCCTTCTTCCGGAACATAATAAAATGTTCTTGCCCCCATCTGAATCTTGATAAATTTCTTCTCCTTCATATCCTGAGGAACCATCAAAGCATGACAAGAATAGACATAACCATCAGATGAAGAAACTTTTTGGGGAGTTATTGTTTTGACTTCCCCTTGAGATACTGACAAAACACCTTCGGATACATTGCCCGAAAGAACCGAATTTTCAATGGTTACAATAGCCTTTGCCAATTCAGCCTCATTCTTACCGTTTCCTTTCAGGTTTACAATCACTTTAGCCGTCAAATGTTCGAACGGCAATATCTTATTACCTTGGAAAGTAACTTCTGCCACAGTATACAGCAAATCCGATTGTTGGAATCCGGCTCCCGACTGATCCTCCTGTACACTCCACGACGTGGGCAGATTATTCCCTTCCGTTGCAGGATACCACGCCGTTACAGTCTGTGGTTTCAAAGGCACAGGCCAAAATAATTGGTTCTCTTCATTTATCGGTTCCAATGTGCCGTCTGCCTCCGTAACTTTGAAAGTCACCTTCTTTTCTCCTACATTCAGAGAAATCTGTTCCGTGCCGTCACCTACCCATGAATTTTCAGAACTGGCACGTGTTTTCACCTGATTCACCTGAGCTGTCAGTTCCATTAAAAGATCACCGCCAAGAGTCTGTTCTTCACTCTCATTCGTACAAGAAGAAAGACCCATTATCCCCAACAGGCATAATAACCCAAATCCTCGTTTCTTCATAATATATCTCGTATTCATATATTTTTCTCTTAGTGATTATTAATACATTCCTCAATCCTCATAAGCAGAACCATTGTGTTCGCCCTCTTCCGGTTTCCAGTCACCAATACCACCGGGTCCTATCTCCATATTCTCGTCCTTCAGCAAGTCCGAACCAATATAAAATCCCGGATGAGTAGGCTGGTTGTATCCTACATTCTCATGAGTAGCACTCAAACGATAAACATGATCGTACATCAAAGGACGGAAACGATATTTGGTTTCGATATTAGTCGTAAAAATACGTAACTCTGTATAATCAGGAGTCACATAAATCATTTCTTCACGCCAGTCTCCCCAGAAATCACCATAGAACACGGGATTATTCTTCGTTCCTTGGGCTGTTGTAACTCCATAATCCTCCTTAAAGAATATCCGGTTTCCGCTTCCACCGTTATCTGCGATGTATTCCGTCACATATCCGCGATCCAACATCTGGCGGTTCAAAGTTCCATTCCACCAAATACCCATATTAAATGTCCAACTACCCGCAAATTTATAAACAGGCGCCTTTTTAGATAGTAATTCTCCTCTACAAGAATATAATTTCCCGTCCAACGTTGTTCCGGAAGCCCAAACTTCGCATCCGGGTGTTTCCGGGTCGACATCAGCTACCATACACCGTCCTATATCATCCCCATCACCGGAGACCCCGAAGATAATCTCTCCTGTAGCCGCATCGTGCATTTCAAGACCATTACTACCATACTTACTCGGACTCTCGTGACAAGTTACTACCTGCAACCCTTCACGAGTCGGATCAAATTTTCCTAAATGCAAAGCATCACCATGTCCCAGTCCCGTACTATAAAGTCCTTTTCCATTATGATCTATGGCACATGCACCATAAATAATTTCATCCTTGCCATCACCGTCTACATCCCCCACTGCAAGGTTATGATTTCCCTGCTCCACATAATCCTGATAATCCGGATAAGTATCAAAATGCCAACGCTTGGTCAACTTTCCATTTGCATAATCAAGCGCAACGATCTGAAAGTTCTTATAGTATCCACGGCACATCACAATACTAGGAGCACTGTTCTGAGAATTGAAATGCCCTACTGCCATCAAAAAACGATCGATACGGTTAGCATAATCATAGCCATCTCCCCAATAGCCTACCCATAGCAATTTATCCCCTCTCGGAATATAATCCGTACGTGCCACTTCGGCTCCGGTAACACCATCTATTATCGATAAGAATTCCGGACCGTCTACAACCTTTCCATAAGCTCCGGATGACGGATTCATATTCATGTAGTGAGTCTTTCCGTCACCATCCACATCACCGATAATAGTTCCGTCCCCAAACTTAGTCAGTTCGGATGTACGGACTGCCAGTTCGGCCTTGCCGTCACCATCCAGATCGTACACGATAAACGGATTGTAATGAGTGCCCTGACGAATATTAGGGCCCAAGTCCACTCTCCACATAAACGCACCGTTATCGAGCCGGTATGCTTCCAGCAAACAGGTTCCCGGCAGATACCCCGCATTGGCCGGATCCCACGAATAGGTTTGTCTTTTCACCACAATTTCATATTGTCCGTCTCCATCCAGATCTCCAATAGCAGCATCAGAAACCTTATAGCCTACGCTGGCACCTTCTCCCTCATCACCATCTTCTTCATTTTCGCCCGGATTTACTGTACCGGTGAGATCCGGTAAATCATTCATATTCAAGAAAATGGATTTATAAAAAGTCGCAGCCATTTCAGGAGTAAATGTATAAGAGCCAAGTGCCTCACCGGAACCGGCAAAACGCAGTTCATAAACATTCTTCCGGGATATATCGACTGAAGCATCTTTATAATTCGTACTTTTATCTATCGGTTTAGAATTCAGTTTCACAAATTCACCTCCATCCACACTACGATAAATATCATAGGCTGCATTATCCGGATCATCTTTCATCCATTTCCAACTAATCAACGCTCCCAGTTTCTGCCCTTTGACCGGATCATAACTGACCATCATCCCTCTATTATCCGTCGTAATGACAGAAGGGTATTCTTCCTCCGGAGTTTCAGGAATAACCGGCCCTGATGATACAACTTCGTCATCTGAGCACGAAGTCCAGAACAACATTGCTCCACAAACAAGAATTAATATTCTTCTCATATATATATTTTTTATCTCGTTAAACTTTTAAAACATACTCATTAATGGGAAGAAGCAGTCTTGCTTAAATCCCAGGGAACGAAATAAGCCCCGGCTTCTATCTTGCCCGCCACTTCGGCAGCTTTAGCCGGATCTGCATATTTCTCACTCACAAATCGGGAAATCATGCTATAATCATTCCATCGTCTTGCTATACGAAGCATAATCGGATAAGTCTTTCCCTCACAAGGAAATTCCAATAAAGCTTCTTTTAGAATTTCCAAATCATTGTGTTTTTTTATTTCCAAATCAGTTTTTCCATTACCCGCACGCCACATTTCACGTCCACCAAGCTGTTTCTCAAAAACACCACGGATTCCAAGATCCTGATATGTACGGTAACTTCCCTCTTCTGTCAGATCCTTTCCCCAGTCGTTGGTAAATCCGGCATTTTTCCATAACGAATTGGCTGTTACTTTTGCCGTCAAACCATAAGCAGCCGCAAATCCTTTATTCATCAAAACATCAGCAATTTCATATTTTCCTAAATTATTTAAAGCCTCCACCAGCATGAAATAAAGATCGGACGTATGGTAAATATAGATCTGTACATCATCATGTGCCACTGTATGACCAGCTTTATTCCCCATGCCAAGATATTTCTGGACTGCATATTCTTTATCTTTCACGACTTCTTTAAATGTAGTGAAACGCTTTTCCGACGTGAATTCATCATCCGCTTTTATCGACGGGTTATAAACCGGATCCCTGAAACGGTTTACTCCTGCCAAAGAGGCACGTAACATATATTCTCCCGTAGTATCAAAATGCTTCAGCAACGAATTCTTCTGATTATACTGATAATTATATGTAATTACGGATTCTGTTATCCATGACTCCGGATTAGCAGAAGTAAACCAGTTGCCGTAACTTCCACCGTAACTACCGGCACGCATGTATTTAGTTGCAGAAAGACTTCCCCTATTCAAAGCAAACACCCGATTCATCTCCTTTAAGAGCACATTTACCGTATTCTGATAGTCGCCTTTCCACAAAGAAATTTCAGCCTGCAACACAAAATGTTGAGGTACCATCATATTCCAATATTCATAAACACTGGTAACTTCACTGTCTGTTCCTGTTGGATCCAGCCAAGCTCTCCAGTCCATATTATAAGTTCCGTTTACACCATCAAATCCGGTAGAAAGCAAATTCTGGCAGGCATCCAATATCCCGTCCAAGTCTTTTATCTCAAAATTGGAGAAATCAATAAAACTCTGCATCGGTTCATCAATCCAGGCAGCTTGACCATAGATTTTACCTAATGTCAGGTAAACCCAAGTCTTTATTCTCAAGGCACTACTAATCAACCCCTTATAATGTTCCATATCTATACTCGTTTCATGAGCATCCTTATAAGACTTTGCCTTCTGCATGAAATCATTACAAGAAATGATGACATCATAATACTTAGCCGGGTCAGCATATGAGTTTCCACTTAAATCATCATCATAATTATAGAGACTATACAATTCTCCCGGAGTATTGTCGGTCGGTTCCAGTAGTTCCCCACGAGTATCTGTCAAATAGATAGCTTTATCACCAATAGCCTGCACCTTTGTCACTATCCCCAAAAAGCCGGAATAGAGTTCACTGCTCTCGCCCATATAATCTTTTCCCCGCAGCGTAGCATCATTTTCCGGTTCAAAGAAATCAGAACAAGAAGCACATGCCGCCACCATCAGGCCAAGCATTAAATTTCTCAGTATATTTATTCTTTTCATGTCCTTTAGAATTTTAAATTAACACCCACTTTCACCGTTTTCGGCTGCATCAGTTTTGCATTATCAAAACCTTGTATATTCTCAGTATACGAATAAGAAAATTCCGGTTCCATTCCCAAATATTTGGTGGCAGTAAACAAGTTTTCTCCGGTCACATAGATTGTCCCTGCACGGAAGAAATTCCAGAGTTTCTTTGTGAACGTATAACTTAAAGTTACATTCTTCAGTCTGAGATAAGAAGCATCCTCAATCCAACGGGAAGAAAAATAGCTGTTCCCTACCGGATCATTCCATACGGCACGCGGAATATCTGTCACTTCTCCGTCCAGACTCCAACGATTTACGACTGCAAGACTCTGGTTATGGGTAGTAGACACAGATTCCAGTTGCTGCCTTACAGCATTATAAGCCATATTATCCTTTGAATAACTGAATTCTGCTGAAAGCGCAAATCCCTTGTACTTAAACTGTGTATAAAATCCTCCAAAATAGGATGGAGCGGCACTTCCCAACAATACACGATCCTTATCATCAATTCTGTTGTCTCCATTTTGATCTACAAAACGGACGTCACCGGCATTGTACCGTACTCCGGTACGATTGCTGAGATTGGCCTCATCGGCTTCAACCTGCGTGGCAAATACCCCGTCGGCCTGATAACCATAATATTGATAAGGAGACTCTCCCACGCGATGTACCATTTGCACTTCATCGTCATAATTCAATATAACTTGTTCTTCGCCACCCAGAGATTTTATTTTACTGGTAGCATGGGCTATATTACCACCCACAATCCACTCAAAATCACGGGTACGCACCAAAGAGGCCTGTACAGAAAGTTCGATTCCCTGATTTTCCATTTTACCGATATTAGCATAATGAGCAGAAGAGCCATAAATGGAAGAAAGCGGCATGGCACTAATCATATCGCTAATCTGATTATTGTAATAGTCGAAAGAAATATTCAGACGATTACGCAATACAGACAAATCAATACCCAGATTCAAAGATGCGTTCGTTTCCGGTTTCAATGTAGTATTCGGTACATTGGTACGTACGATTGTAGACAGGTGCTGATAAGGAACTGTTGAATAATTGAAACTTCCCAAAGTAGAAGCAAAACGACTATTACCGGTCAGTCCATATTCTGCACGTACATTCAATTTGTTAATCCAGGTAGTATTCTGCAAGAACTTCCAGCCTTTACCCAACCACGTCAATCCGACTGAAGGGTACATGTAAAAACGGTTCACATCCGTACCGGTAGACGAAGCACCATCCACTGCCATGTTTACAGACGCCTGCACCATATCATTATAGGTATAATCCGCATGTGCATAAAAGTTCATCCAGTTCCAGTTATTCGTATATCCCAGAAAACGACGTCCCATAGCCTGAACACTTCCCAAAGTCTGGTAGAAGTCATTACCTGTGTTACGTCCTTCACCTGCGTCATATTCATTTTTTGTCATCAACATCTGCCAACCGGCAATTGCATTCAGTTTATGGATATAATTGAAAGTCTTTTGATAATTTCCGTTCAGGTTTAGAAAAAAGTTCGTGGTCTCGGCCTCTCCTTCTTTCACTGCATTATTCCTTGTGTCATACATATCGACCACGGGCAAGATTGTCTTTTCGCTCTGTCCGGGAATGAAAAGATGCTCATTATTAAAGTTATAATACAAACCGATGATACCACTTACAGTAAATCCCAGAAAAGGCTTATAAGAGATACCGGCCTTCATATTCAAATCATACTGGCGATTGTGGGCATCCAAAGTATAAATTAATGCCAACGGGTTGCTGACTCCATAGGCAGCAGTCCTACTGTTACCATAGCGATAAGAGGAATAAGTAGAAAGGATATTGCCATCCCGGTCTTTATCATAAGGACTTAACAAAGGAGAACGGAAATACGCAGCAAGAACAGGATTGGTCGCCATACTCATGCCTTGTTCCTGGAAATGCCCGTTCATATAAGCCAGTCCCAAGTTTGCAAAGATGTTCACTTTCTGACTTACCAGAATATTTGTATTGAGCTGGGTGTGAAAACGCTCCATACTTGTATTATCTATCAGCCCATTTTCACGGCTATATCCTAATGAAAGATCATATTTGGCAATATTGTCACCACCTTCCACACGAAATAAATGATCGGTAGAAGTACTGTTTTTGTAGATCAAATCCTGCCAGTCCGTATTATTGTTATATAAATATGCGTATCTCTTATCATTCGGGTCTCTCATAAACGGAAAGTTCGAATAGAAATCATTCGGATTTTCATAAATGGTCAGACCTACATCCGACAAATAAGACTTATAATCGTCCAAACCCAGCAACGGCATCCGTTTATCATTCCAGTTCACTCCAAATGAACCGTAATAGCTGATCTTCGTTTCCAAGTCATTGGATGTAGCACCATCAGTCTGAATCAGAATAACTCCATTTGAACCCATCGAACCATACATAGCGGCCTCCGCTCCTTTCAAAACCGTTATATTCTGAATATCCTGCAAATTGTAGGCTTGGAAAATATCCCGTGTAAAACCTCCGATCACTGTCGACGGTGTCTTATCAGGCATATAAGGTACCCCGTTAATCACAATCAAAGGTGCATTGTCACCGGTCAATGAACGGATTCCACGCAAATTATAGTAACTTCCTTCACCCGGCATACCACTACTGCGCTTCACTTCCAATCCGGCTATTTGCCCGGCTAAAGCACGGTCTACCTTGTTCACGCCCAAGAGAAAGTCCTTCTTTGCTATGTTAATAGCCGATGTATAACTTGAAACCTTGTTGTCTCCTTCCTCTCGAAAAGGAAGCACTACCGACTCATTGTATTTATACTGATCTTCCGGCATCATCATAATAACGACCTCCGAACGGTTATTCAACTTCTGTTGTACCGGATAATAGCCGGCAGCCCACACGGAAATTTCTTTTGCTTTAGCCGGATCTTTCAGTTCAAACTTGAATGTACCATCTTTCGAGGTAGTCACATTAACCGTATCCAATACTGTTACAATAGCTCCACTGACCGGTTGATTCTTTATTGAAAGAATCTTACCTGTCAATTTACCGGAGCCTTGTCCCCATAAACTTGTTGCTCCGAAGAGCAATACAGACATACTAAGAATAGTTTTTATCTTTTTCATATCCTATCAATCAAGGTTAATAACAATTTTCTGTCGGACGGAAGCACCAATGGAATGGAGAAAGATTCTGATTTACTCCCATCGTAAATTCTATTTTAATAGTCAATTCCACAGGTTTATCACCTCCAATAGTTACAACTCCTATCTCTGCTCCATCACGGTCATAATTTGAGACTGTATTATAAATCTCATTATAACCACCGCCTCCACGATCCCAATTGATACTATATAACTCCGTAGCAGACACATCTCTAATCTTCATGTCATTCACATAAAAAGTAGCATTTACTCTACTATATTTACCATAGGAACCCCAATGGAAGTAATATTCACCCGGAGGAAGTGTATACGGCGTTAGAGTGTGGCTACCATCCACATGTTCTTCCATTTTGAAACATTTGAATTCCAGCACTCCTTTCTGGGTGGTATCAATTAGCTGAAACCTTAATGCACTATAATATATCGCCGGCCAGTTTGAATTCGGTTGATTAGGACCCGTCAAATATAATTTAGTCCCGGTACAAAGAACATTGTTATCATTCAGATATTGTCCCGGTGTTTCCGGATGTGGATAAATATTATAATAAGCGGCCTTTTCACTGTCTGTCATAGGAGCATCCCACGAAGGAGCGAAAAACTCTTTAATTCTCCACAACAACACGGCATTGGTGGGAATCTTCAGAGAAGTAACATAATAAGCTGTCCCGTTGCTCATCTTAATCGGGTTGTCAAGATCTACCTTATTAATGGTTGTTCTCCATTGTTGATTGAAGATAGAAATCAAATCCGGCTTAGCAGGATTACCAAAATCCTCTTTTTTATATTCTTCCTTATAAAACGCACTTTGAAATATCCAATTATTCAAAATAGAGTCCGCACGTTCCAAGTTCCAATCTCTTAACCTCTTTTTAGCATCTGCCAAAGCGTTTTCAACCAGTGTATTGGAAGGAATAAACATGGTTGCTTTCATGTTCTCGGTATATAGGTTCATCTTCTTGGCTTCGAAATAGGAGCTCTTAAAAGTAAATACCGAATCATAGACTGTATTTCCTGTAGGGTCTATTCCTATCGGTGTACTGGCACTCTTATCAAAAACCCTGTCAACTCTTGCCATCACCATTTCCTTAAAGATCGAATAATCATCACCTAACCCTTCCAACACTTCCATTAAAGATTTGGGAGTATTGATATAATCCTCCAACTCATAAATATAAGCATCAGAAGTTTTAATCACCTTTTTAACAACAGCACCATTGAAAGCTATTCTTTCCTGCCCGGTCAATGCATCCTGTGTCGTGACCTCCACATATTTCCCGTTCCACATCAATAAAAGCTGTCCTTCTTTCAAGTTGCTGGGTGAGATAGCAGCATCTGTAATATGAGCCTTAGCCAAAAAAATATCTTCAGCATCTTCTTCCTCCCCCTCTTTGGTAAGAGAGCGGGTAGCATTCTCGTTTTTCACCACCATCATGGTATACAAAGTCTTTTTCTCATCCAAAGTCTGAAAAATACCGGCTTTCTCAAATAACCCGTACATAGTTGTATAAGAAGCCTCATTCTGCAGATAAACTGATGTTGGCTCATCCACGATTTCAACATCCACGTTGTTGATTACAGGCTCTTTCTGAGTATAATGAGAGTCCCATTCGTCTGTACAAGAAGATGTTCCTGCCAACAGACATGCGGAGATTAATATATAATTTAATGCTTTCATCGTTTTACTTAATTAATAGGTTCGAATAATAGATAATCCAATTGCAAACGGAAGTTTTTATGTGTACTTGCTGCCGGATCCAAAACGACCAATTGTAATTTATGCGACCGGGTATCTGCAAATTCAAGTTCGCCAAACAATTCCACTGTATAGCAATTCAAAACATCCTCGGGAACAGAGGCATATATTGCCTTACTTACGGATTTACCCGGATCATCATCGAAGGTAAACGATGTACTTCCACCGTTACTTCCCTCAGACGAAACATCACCAGCCAATCGCATAAAATTCATAGAGCTCGCATAGGCAAATCCCAAAGTCACTTTATACTTGCCTTGCAAAATAGCAGGAGTTTCCATTGTCAGTGTCCCGTTATATCCCAAATTTATGCCTAACAGGTCATAGTTCAGCAAATTCCACCAATTATACTCTGCCTTGTCATTTGCCGTACGATATTCTAAGTTTTTCCAACCGGAGCTGATAGTTCCGGAAGGTCCCATTTCCATTTTATAACAAGAAACATACGACTCCGAAGAACTGGCCAATGCTGTAGCAAGTTCATTATCTCCGGACTTTTGCTGATATAATTGTCCATCTGCTCCATGAGAAGCGATATAGGAAGCCACTTCGGGGAAATCACAAAAATCGAAATAATAAGGTATCGGCTTTAATGTCTCGCAGACAGGCAGGTAACCGTCAATCTGATGTATATAGCCATTCTTTGCCTGTTCATCGGATTTATCTTCTATAAACCAAGCCTTATCATCACCACCATCAAAATTCAGATAATAGTCTCCATTCTCACTGGAAGTCATCAATAGTGCACTCAAGGCTCTTGTATTCCATAATTTCTTAGGCATTTCTTCATTATCGAAAGCTTTAAAAGCCGCAACTTTATAACTGCCGTTCAGAATATGGTATGCTATATATCTGTTTAATGCATTATTCTTGTCGGTATAGTCACTTCCCGCACCCAAATGAGAAGCCAGTTCTTCTACAGAAGAAATCCCATCTTCTTTATAAACAGCATCGGACACTGCCAATAACGTGAAATACCGTCGCACTTCCAACTGCCCCCCTGAAACGGAAGTGTTCGTTTCAGATACAATGCTCAATTCCTCTTTCCAACCCGTACGTTCAACAGCCTCACGGAATATACGGAATTCTTCATGACCGCACAAGCGCTCGTAAATCGTCTCAATGGCAGGACTCAAAACATCATCCAATACATAAACAAGCCCGTTAGCCGTAGAAATAGCAAACTCCTTTATACGTGCTTCCCTATTGATATAAACCGAATTAAATCCACCTTCTCCACTTTCATCAAAAGTAACTTCCAATACATCTCCCGAAAGGGTCTTGACCGGTAATTCTCCTCCTGCCAGGAAATCATCTCTTTGAATAGTATCATTCATAATATGATACTCTGCCAGGCCGCGTGCATAAGTCTGTCCCAGTTCTTCAATAGAAGAAACCCCTCTTTGAGTATAAAACCGGAACATGGCATCATTAGTCGGCGCCAATACAGTAAATGCATCCTCAGCCTGATTTACCGCATTAAACAAATCGGCATACTTCAATACCTTGACCCACTCGGAGAAATCCGCAGAACGATTCTCCAGATAAGATGCCGCAGGTTGTACATTATAGATCTGAAATGTCTTATCTTTATAAGGATCATCACAAGAATAGCAAATCACCAGTAACAACAGACAATATTTTATAATATTCTTCATAGTAGTATCAATTTGATGTTATATCATAATAAGGGTTTTGCACCAATAATGAGTTTCGTTCAATATCATCTTGCGGAACCGGTAAATACCATGACCATGTATTCTTTAACACCGAACGCAGCCATTTTGAACTTGTAGAGGCATTGTTGGCAACAATCAGCTCTATAAACTCACTCTGATATTTATAATCTTTCGATTTACCCAAACGAAGCAAATCATACCAGCGTTTACCTTCGGCGGCCAGTTCTATATCACGTTCCTGTAATACATAATGCAATACAGAAATCTCCGTCAGGTCATTGGGGTTCACATTCAATTCTGCTATATTGGCACGACTACGAACCTTATTAATCAAATCTATGGCAGCCTGAAAGTTAGCAGCACCTCCCTGCCATGCCAATGCCTCGGCTTTCATCAACAATATATCTGCCATCCGGTAAAGAATCCAGTTGGCATCTTGTTGGTCTCTGGTACCTGTCATCTGATAGCCGGCTCCCTGATATTTCCATATACAGAAATCCCGATAGGCACCCATATATGCGCGGACAGAAGCACCGTTGCTCGTATAGTTTTCACTCCATAAACGCCCCCACATGTTTACTGAATATTGAAGTGGAGCCGATGTAGAGTAAGTAAAATATGCAGACGGACTATTATCCACAGGCTGATTGTAAGTACGCACATCAAAATTCAATTCAAAAATCGATTCGTTACTATTTCCCGGATTAAAGATAGTGAACCATTGTTCAGAATCCGCCATAAATGCCGGACGATGAGCTGAAGTAGAATTGATCAACAAATCGGCATATTCAACACATCCCGCATAATCCTCACTCCAAAGGCATACATCTGCCATTAACGCATACAACGCCCATTTGGTGACACGTCCTTTGGTTGCTCCCGCCCATGTATCATCATCATAGAATTCCTTGGCTGCTCCTGAATCCAATGCCTTTTTTATATCTTCCTTGATTTGAGCAACAATTGCTTCTTCCGAAGATTTGGCTACATTGAACGGATAAGAGTCCGTAACATAAGGTTCCAATATCAGCGGGGCCTCCTTGTAATTACGTACCAATGTAAAATTGACCCATGCACGCATAAAATATGCTTCTGCCATGTGCGAATTCATTGCTGCTTCCGTATAAGTTTCATCTTGCGCATGTACTTCAGGCGCATATTTCAGTATGGAATTCGCAATATTCAATACTTGATAAAAAGTAGCCCATCTGCACAACTTCGATGAAGCAACCAGCTGGAAATTCTGCAATTTCTGTTGGTCTGAACCACTGTATGCGTAAACGGAACCTCCACGAAGTTCTCCCCAATAAATCAAAGAAGGAACAGTATTACGCATATACGAGTATCCTTGCGCAAGCACTTCTGCAACTTGTTCTTTCGTTTTCCAATAGTCGGGTGCCACCTGCTCATTCTTCGGCAGTACATCCAACCAGTCATTACAGCCGGTATTTAACAAACCGACTCCGGCAATAGCCAAACATATCAATATCTTTTTCATATTACCTTGTATTAGAAATTCAGATTAATACCAAAAGAAAATCTTATAGAAACAGGTGTCGTAGCCGTATCTTCCGCCAAATCCGTAGGTTTGGTTGGAATATTCACTTCCGGATCTTGCCCCGTATAGTTTGTCCACGTAAACAAGTTATAACCTGTGGCAAAGCAACTTAATGTATTTATTCCCAATCTATTGCATATTTTTTTAGGAAATGCATAATTCAATGTCAGGGTTTTCAGACGGACAAACGAAGCATCTTCCACAAAACGGTCTGACCCTAAATAGTTGTATCCTTCTTTATACAAAGCACGTGGAATATCTGTCACATCCCCCTCATTTCTCCAACGTCTCAGAACTGCCGTACTCTGATTATCATCACTATACATAGATTCATTATTCATACGGGCAATATTTACAATTGATTGTCCGAAACGTCCGTGGAAAAATGCGTTCAAAGATACTTGTTTATATTTGATAGTCAATCCGGCACCACCCGTCAACACCGGGTTGTAATTTCCCAGATATACAATATCATACTGATTGATCACACCGTCATGATTGATATCTTCATATATGGCATCTCCCGGCTGACAAGCCTTAGTCAGGTTTTTCATGACAATCGGTTTACCATGTACATCATTCATAATATTGCCCGATGCATCACGCGCGTAAGTCGCATCCTTATCTTTATACACTCCCAAATAGCGATAACCATAAAAAGCACCAACCGGTTGACCTGCCTCTACACGCGCAGCATATTCACCATTATTCGGAGCATAGGTCTCCTGTGCCATATTGCCAGGCAATTCAGTAATCTTGTTCTCATTACGGCTGAAGTTTACATAACCACTAACCTGCCAGTCTTTATTTTTCCAAAGAACAGCATCTGCACGAAACTCCCACCCTTTATTCTGCATTTTTCCGGAATTATAATATCTCATTGAACCAAAACCGGTAGAAGAAGGTAGCCCATAATTAGACTGTAACAGGTCTTTAACATATCTCTGATAATAATCAAATGTAAACCTCAAACGTCCGCCAAATAACATAACATCCGCCCCATAATTATATTCAGTAGAAGTTTCCCAATGTAAATCGTCCAATTGCATGCGTTCAGGCTTCGTTCCTGCCATATTCATATAGTTATCACCTTTGATATAAGCTCCCAAATAAACAGAAGTACCACTCGGAGCACGCCCACTCTGCCCGACACTGATACGTATCTTAGCTTCATCTAACCAACGATCTCTAGCTGCTTCCAAGAAAGGTTCATTTTGAAGATTCCAGGCAATACCTGCTGCCGGGAAATAACCCATTCTTTTATTGCGTCCCATGGCCGAGTTCCCTTCGGCATTAAGAGAAGCATGCATTACATAACGATCCAACAACGTATAGTTCAACAACCCGATAAACGATACACTGCGAGTTTCCGCTTCACTGG
>UMFP01051088.1_pt1 | contig 42552 bp, 29 predicted proteins | sample 1965031 | NCBI WGS metagenome assembly UMFP01 (sample SAMEA4836048, study PRJEB28245) | human gut metagenome | biome: gut microbiome; material: fecal sample | place: Denmark | collected 2008
CTGGGTCAGTCACTTAACGCATGGTCAGCTGATGCGGGAAAACCCATAAAGGCAGTCTGCATCTGTTCGGATTCCAAGGCTTCACGTAAGATACAGAAAAACAAATTTGATGATGCAGATGACAGTGTGGTAGACCTTGCCGTACCTGCATCTACCAATCCGAAGTCCATCGCCTCGCAACTGAAGAAGTACCGCAGCCATGATGGACTGATGGTAGTGTTTTCCACCTACCAGTCCATTGATGCCGTGTCAGAGGCACAACAGGAGATACTTTCCGAAACAAACGGTGAATATGGTGTGTTCGACTTCATAATCTGCGACGAGGCACACCGCACTACAGGTGTAAAACTGTCTGATAAGGACGAGAGCAACTTCACTAAAATACATTCAGATGACAATGTGAAAGGTCGAAAACGGTTGTACATGACCGCCACGCCGCGCCTGTACGGTGAATCAGCCAAAGTAAAGGCTTCTGAAAAGGATTGCATCCTCTGCTCAATGGACGACAAGGCACTTTACGGAGAAGAGTTCTATCGTGTGAATTTCTCCTATGCCGTACAGAACGGGCTGCTGACCGATTACAAGGTGCTTGTCCTTACCGTCGGTGAAAACGATGTGCCTGATAATATCAAGCGGGACATTACCGATACGACCACCGAACTGAATTTTGATGATACTTCCAAACTTATCGGTGTAATCAACGGTCTCTCAAAGATGATACAGGGTGATGATCACCGCACATGGGATGCCGATCCACACATGATGCGCCGTGCTGTGGCGTTCTGTTCGTCCATTGACAAGAGCGCAAGCAGGGCGGGCATCTCATCCAAATATGTGGCTTCCGTACTGCCGCAAATATCAGAAAAGTACGACAAAAATCTGGATGCGGAGAGTCTTTCGCATACCGTTTCGATAACCGCAAAACATATTGACGGCTCTATGAACTCACAAGAGCGCAATGGAATTCTTCAATGGTTGGCAGAAGAACCGGAAAATGAACGCGAGTGCCGTGTAGTGACCAACGTACGCTGTTTGTCTGAAGGAGTGGATGTTCCGTCGCTTGATGCCGTATTATTCCTTTCTGCTCGTAATTCGCAAGTTGATGTAGTGCAGTCGGTAGGTCGTGTGATGCGTACTTTCCACAAGGGAGAGCCCGATGAGAAGAAATACGGATATATCATTATCCCTATTGTAGTGCCGTCTGATGTTTCGGCTGAGGATGCACTTGATAACAGCAAAACCTTTGATGTGGTGTGGAACATCCTGAATGCACTCCGTTCACATGATGACCGTTTTCAGGCGACTGTTGAAAAAATTGCACTCAATAAACAGAAGCCAAACAAGCAGACCTATACACCATCCGTCACCATTGGCCGGCCAGGACTTGATTTTAATGAAGGGACAGAAGAAGCGCGGCAGATGGAAAACGCGGAAATTGCCCGCCAGTTGGAGCTTCGTTTCGGTGAGTTACAGGACGGCATGTATGCCAAGCTCGTGGAAAAGTGCGGCGACCGCCTTTATTGGGAAAACTGGGCAAAGGAAATCGGACTTATCGCCCATAAATTCATTGAGCGCATATCCAAACTTATTCAGTCTGGAGTACACAAAAAGGCATTCAACGAATACCTCAAGGGCTTGCAGCGCGACTTGAATCCGTCAGTGGATGTAGCACAGGCCATTGAGATGTTGGCGCAGCATATGATAACCCGTCCGGTTTTTGATGCCTTGTTCTCTGATTATCAATTCGTGAATAATAATTCCGTAAGCCGTTCCATGCAGCGGATGATTGACCTCTTGAAAGAGCAGGCTTTCGATAAGGATACCGAGGTATTGGATAAATTCTACAAATCGGTACGCATGAATGTTGGCGGCATTGATAACTTGGAGGGCAAACAGACCATCATCAAGAACTTATATGAGAAATTCTTTAAGGGCGCATTCCCGCTCACAGTGGAAAAATTGGGCATTGTTTATACGCCCGTAGAGTGTGTAGATTTCATCATCCGCTCTGTGGATGATATTCTCAAGGCGGAGTTCAACACTTCGCTGACCGCACAGAATGTACATATCCTTGACCCGTATGTGGGCACAGGCACGTTCATTACACGGTTGTTGCAGTCCGGTCTTATCCGCCCGGAGGATATGGAACGCAAGTATCTGAACGAAATCCATTGCAATGAAATCGTGTTGCTGGCCTATTATATCGCGGATGTGAACATAGAATCGGTATTCCATGAAATAACACATCGAAAAACTTACCTGCCATATAGCGGAATCTGCCTGACGGACACCTTCCAGTTGGCAGAGAAAAAGCATAACGAGCTTTTCACAGAGTTCTTCCAGGACAATTCCAAGCGAGTAAAGAAACAGATGGCTACACACGTGAGGGTGATCGTAGGGAATCCGCCGTATTCTATTGGGCAGAAGTCAGCCAATGACAATGCGCAAAATTTATCATATCCTTATCTTGATAACCGTGTCTCAGAAACATACGCAGCAAAAAGTTCTGCTACATTGAGCAAATCCCTCTATGATAGTTATGTCAAGGCATTCCGTTGGGCATCAGACCGTATTCCAAAGGATGCAGGCGGAGTGGTAGCTTTTATAAGTAATGGGGCATGGCTTGATGGTACAGGCCAAGACGGAATGCGCCGCTGCCTTGAGGAAGAATTTACGTCCATTTATGTATTGAATTTGCGTGGAAATCAACGCACTTCTGGTGAGTTGTCACGCAAAGAAGGTGGTAAAATCTTTGGCAGTGGTTCGCGAACTCCAATTGCAATCACATTCCTTATCAAAAATCCGGCTAAGAAAGGACAAAAGGCAACCATCTATTATCACGATATTGGCGACTATCTTACCCGTGAGCAAAAACTCAAAATGGTAAAAGATTTCCGTTCTATTTCCTCGCAGAAGTTAGATTGGCAAATTATCAAACCTAACGATAAGGCTGATTGGATAAATCAGCGTGACGGTGTTTTCGATAGTTTGATTCCACTAGCTCCTGAAAAGAAACTAAATAAGGACTCCCATTCAATTTTTATTATAAATGGGCCAAATATCGCTACTGGCAGAGATTGCTGGGTTTACAATTTTTCTTTATGCAAGGCAACGAATAATATTAAAAGGCTTGTATGTAATTACAATTCAGAGATTAAATATCCTATAGATGAAATTACTAATGACCCAACAAAAATCAGTTGGACTGCAGGGTTACGTTTAAAAGCAATGAAAGGTCAAGAGATAGCATATGTCCCCCAAAAGTTAGAAATAGGAATGTACCGTCCATTCTGTAGGCAATATATATATTATGGAAAGGATTTAATAGAACGTCCAGGCATTCAGTCTACAGTGTTTCAATCAGATAATCTTATTATCTGCGTTAAAGGAATTGGTGATAAAAATTTTTCATGTTTTATTTCCGATATATTATCAGATTATCAGCTTTTGTTCAACAGCCAATGTTTCCCTTTATATTGGTACGAAGAAAACAAAAATCCGCAAGGTACACTATTCGATGATGCAAAAACCAACCGTTATATTCGTCGCGATGGTATAACAGACTGGATTTTGAAAGAAGTCCGTAATCGTTTCGGAGGATCACGCGCTATTACCAAGGAACACATTTTCTACTATGTGTATGGACTACTTCATTCTTCACAATATCGTAAACGCTTTGCCGATGACTTGAAGAAATCCTTGCCTCGTATCCCCATTGTGGATAATGTGCAGGACTTTATGGCCTTTTATAAAGCAGGCAAAGAACTTGCCGACCTGCATCTAAATTACGAACAAAACATAAACGAGCAGGCTATTGGGCAAGATGGAAATTATCTGTTTTTCGCAGCAATGCCTATGTCTGCTCATAGGACTTGTGGCGTAGAAGTGAATGGCGATATGGATATTTGGCAAAATGACTGGACGGATGAAACCTACCAATACTTTGCCGTTGATAAAATGAGGTTTGCCAAAGCTCGTGACAAAAACGGAAAGCTCGTTACTGATAAGACCCGTATCATCTATAATGCTCATATAACCATTGAGGACATCCCGCTCAAAGCATACGAATACATCGTTAATGGTAAATCTGCTATTGAGTGGGTAATGGAACGCTATGCCGTCACAATCGACAAAGCATCCCAAATCAAAAATAATCCCAACGCTTGGTCACGAGAACACGAACAACCTCGTTATATCCTTGACCTGCTCCTATCAGTAATTATGCTCTCTTGTCAAGCGGTAGATATAGTCAGCACTTTGCCAATATTAAGACTTTAATTTTATCGTTTTGTAAGCTTAGGGGTTCTTGAATCTGGTTTCTTTGTTGGAGCATTGATTTTCACAATAAGGGGCATTGGAAAATCAACTCCAACAATTAAAGCTTCACCTTCTCCCAAGATAGGAAGGAAAGAGAGAATATTTCTATTTGCTGCAGATGCGGCACTTTCAACTGCTTTTTTATCTTGCTCATTAATTAACCTATGAACTAGAAATGTTCCCATTTGGCTTAATGTCCCTAATGGTATATCACGAGGCATTTGGGTAGCAATACATAAAAACAAACCGTATTTACGGGCTTCTTTTGATATTTGTTCAAATGCATCAAGAGGTTTAGCCGAAAAGTATTCGTCAGCAATACTCTTGTTTAGAAATTGATGAGCCTCATCAACAAAAACGACTATTGGTTTTTCTTTGTAGATGCCTTTTCTTGCGTTATTTAATAAATAACTACCAATAGCATTTACAAGGATTTCTCTAACTTGGTAGTCAAAACTTACTTTAGAGAAATCCAACCTTAATATACTCTTGTCGCCTTTTAAAAATTCTTCAATTCCAAGTTTCAAATCTTTAGCACCCTGTATAGATGCTCTTCTAAATCCGAAAATCTTATTATATTCGGAGGTGGACATTACATTGTTTACTCGAGATATAAGACTTATACAATTTGACACGTCTGTATCGTTTCGTCCGCCATATAAAGTAGAATTACTTCTATCAGTATCCCAGATACATTCATTTGTTATTTGGGAAGCTAGCATATTAAAATCAAAATTGCAGAATTTATCTTCAATTTCAACTATATGTTTATAATAGAATACTTCAAATGTTCTCTTTTCTTTACCTGCTTTTACAATATTACCCTTAATTTGCTTTCCAGTATTATCTGTTTTATAATATAGGGATAATTCAGAATTATCATCAATTGCAACCATTTTTAGTGATCTAATGGCTTCCATTAATTTAGGAACTTGCGTTTTTGAAGAAGGATGCAATAAATAATATAACTCGTCAATAGACAGATTCTTGTAATCAAAAATAAATTCGCCAGTTCCCAATTCAATGCTTTCCATATTGTCGCTAATACAATTATATTCACCAGTCGCATCAATAAGAATACATTTATTGGAAGTTTTAGAAGAAATAAGTTCTAATAATTTTGCTATTGTCCAGCTTTTCCCACCTCCTGTAGTTCCCAGCACTGCACAATGACGACCAAATAACGAATTTAAAGAGATATTGCATAATGAATCATTTGAAGTTAACTTTCCCAAGGGAGCTAAAGGAACATCAATGTCATCTTTTTTAATGCCAAATTTTGCAATATACAGTCCCATTTGTTCATCAGAGCAAGAATAGACTTTGGCTCCGACAGATGGGTACCGAGATACAGTTTTATTAATCACTTCCGGCTTATATACATCAAATAAAGCAAGCAGTTCTATTTTTGCTATCGGATGAAACATCGTGTCTTTTTCGTTAATGTTTTTATCCGTTATTTCCGCTCTTTCACCTTGAGGAAGACTTTGCTCAAAAATTCGACCAAGAAATCCATATTCTTGACCTTCAATAACAACAAAACTTCCAACAGATCCACCAAAATATATTTCTCCATCAAAATAAAAGGAGTGTAAAAGTCGGGCTGAAGGGATTTGCATACGCACATATTGAGGAGTTACTTCGCAAATATATCCTATAAATTTATTATGATCAAATGGTTTCATCTTGATTTGGTAAGTTAATATTATATGAGTCGTTGTACGGATAATTCTCTACAAAAGCTTTGAATTTAGAAAAAATGACTGTAACATTAGGCATAACTTTTCCATCTTCAGAAACATATTCTGGTACTAACTGATGGGTTATCCCACTATCAATCCATTCTTCTTTTGCAGGGTCTTCTCCTGTTGTTATTTTTTTCGTTCCATAGCATACTATGAGCAAGTGAAAATTAGGGTTTTGAAATACAGCTTCTTTTATTGCATTCTGTATATGTTTATCTTGAAATCCAAAGCCGGCAACTATCAATAATGTCCCCTCTTTTCGCAATGTAGTTTGCAAATGGGACATCATTTCAAAATAAGGTTGCTCGTAACTACTTTCATACTTTTCACTTGCCGGATAGATAATACAAGGATGTTCTGTACTTTCTTTTTGGTATATATTATCACCTACTTTTTCCCAATCTATGCTCCCGTGTAACTTAAATAATTGTATTACATTAGGAATAAAACTTTCTTCCTGTTTAATCCTTGTATGTTCTCTAAATACAATATCATGGTTAAAATTAGCTCCATTGAATATACGAGGATAAGAAAATGAAAATCCGTCAATTATTGTAAAATTCATTTTTTGCGCAGCTTGTTCAAACAGTGTGTCATAGTTTGTTGTATATAACTGTACTCGTGGTTCCGAAGGTTTACGAGCAGTCACCTTCCTAATAAAGTCTTGATGGTGCTTGTTTGTTACATCTAATTTCAGCCGACAAGCGTCTGCAATTTTCTTCTCCAATTTATTCCTTAAAGAGTCTCCATTTTTATCTTTTATTTCTCCATTCAATTTTTCATATAGGATTGTGAATGATAAAAAATCCTCTATATTTTTAGATTGAATTATCGAAGAACATTTTTCTTTTAAGCACCCTTCTGTTGCCATAAGGACTTCCCCTATTGCTTCTATTTCTTCCTTATAGCTATCCCATAGTTCTGTTCTTGTTTTTCCTCCATTTTCTCCATTTTCCATAGATGTTCCTGCTGCCGTCAAAACGGCGACATTTTTAAAATGACTTGTGTAACGGATGATATCATTCGCTATGATACGGAAAGACTCAGCTCTTGCGTTTGACTTAAATTCAGCGATTCCATCGCCATCATTTTGAGGTTGCGGTTCATCGTTTATATACCAATGAGTTTCATCATATGAAACAGACTTTACAGCAGTTTTATATAAATAAATTTTGTCCATTACAATTCACCATTTAGTAGTTTTATAATTTTATGAATTTCAGAGTACGCTTTCAAATCCTCCGGCGATTCTTTACAGAGTTGGCACAACTTTTCTGAATTTGACATCGCCCGTTCCAAATCTCCATTCTCTGTCAAGTATTTATAGAGGTTGGTACGTATGAAATATCGCTTTGTCTTTTCATATCCCGGCATGTATTTCTGCAATTCAGGAAGCAGTTGGTCGTAACTTTCATATCGCCGACAAACTACATTGGATAGAAAGTGGAGCAAGAACCAAAATTCCGTACATGGATTCGTTTCTATGAACATAACCTTTCCGGCATATTTCTTCTTGTTATACTCTTTCTTTGATCGTTGGTATAGTTGCATTTCGGAAGGATATTGATACAGCCTATCCATATCAAAAAGGCATACGATATAATCATATTGCTTATTTAAATAAGATTTTACCAATTTTAGAATATGATTGATGTCACTATGCTGCGGAAAATCAGGCGCAACCTTGAAAGGATAACGACATGCTACCCTCAATGAATCAAAATAGAACCACTCGGTTTCTCCCTCGCCTATGATGGCGATACTTTTTGTTACTGTCCGCCCCATATCATTAGTCATTTAGGTTAATATACTGGCTACCTAAAAACGGCAACTTTACTAATTTCCCCTGCTTGTAAGCATTATACGGGGAAAGATTCTTGTGTAAGCCTAAAGATGAAAGACGTACTATTTTGGTCTCGCCATATTCATCTTTGTCGGTAAACCATATCGTATCACGTCGAATGAAATCCTCATTAAGAAGATTGATGTCGTGTGTTGTCAACAACATTTGGGATGTTCCTTCACTGTTCGCTAAAAATACTTTTATAAAATAAGCCAGCAATTCATAGTGGATGCTTGTCTCGACTTCGTCAATAAGCACAAACCGGTTGGTCTTCAACAAGAAATTCAGAATTACGGCCATTCCCAAAAATCTCATTGTACCATTGGATTCATATTCTTCAGACAAATCGTATAGTTTGTCGCCAACCTTATGCTTGAATGTCAATTCTGCATTTGTGATTTTTCCTTTTCTAAGCATTTCAGCTTTTGCCTCATTATCAATAGGGGCATTTTGAATCAATTGCTCCAATTCAGGGGTAATCAATTCTTCCTCTTCATGCAATACGACATCTTCTATGTTAAAATCAGATGCTTTCAAGAAATTTAAAATGAACTTCTTCAAATCGCCTGTTTCATCTTTATCCAATCGTGATTTTACATATCCCGAAAGTAGCATGCCAGGAGCCAATACATCTTTTACCTGTTTGGCAAAGTAATCGTACACATCGTTCAACTTGGTACGCTCCACATTACTTTTGCCAAATGCGGCAAGTACACTGCAATTATTGATCGTGTTGCCGGAAATCACATCCTGACTCTTCCGTGGCATTTTCAGATTTACGCCGAAATCTATTGTTGTGGAATCTGTAGTTGCATCATAACTACGACTGTACAATTTGGTAGGACGGATGGAATCGTAAACAACCAATGTCTCAGAATAGATATATTTTGCGTCCAATTCAAAAGTAAGGATATACTTCGACTTATTAATATAGAATACCATAGACATCTTCGTCCTTTCATTCCTTGATGTGTCATCCAGCATAAAAGGAACGACCCCGGTTTTCTCATTTCGGTCTTTGGGCATCCTAAGAACAAGCATTCTGAAAAATTCCACAGCATTCAAGATATTGGTTTTTCCGGAAGCATTTGCACCATAGATGATGCCCAATTTCAACAATCTTACCCCATCCTTAACTTCATACGAATATTCGTCAGACATAAAGTTATCTGATGAAGGTTCAAAGCTTATCTTTTGTGGAGACTTTATCGAGAAAAAATTTTCAATGGTGAATTCTGCTATCATATTCGTTGAATTTATCTGTCATATGATGCAAAGATAGGAATAAAAATCAATATATGAAATTATAGTACGTATTTTCGTAGTAGAATTACGTAATTTGAATACAAAATACGACTTCAAATATTTTTATAACAATATAATAACGCAAATAAAATGGAGATTGTATTATTCCTTCATGAAATTTTTCTCTTCATACTATTTTTTATGATTGAGAAATTTCATATCTTTGAAACCTAAAGTAAACGTTCTTTCATTTATGCAAAATCTGGCAACTTGAAGAAGTCTACTCGTTTCTAAATCGTTACCTGTCTAAAAAAATAGAGCTTGTAAGTTTCTTATTTTCAATGAATAAGAAAAGATGCAATGCCTAAAGCAGTGAAAGGTTATGTGCTTCGTAATCCCGGCAGACCTAATCCAGTCCTTGAGGTACAAGGGGAGCAGGGCTTGTGTCATTCCCTTGAACACCTGCCCCGTGGAACGCTCGCCACAAAGTGCGAGGGCTTCATCGGACAGCGGCAAGACGGCTTCCGTCCTTGTCTTTTTGGTGACGATGTGCATACACCAACCGCCGTCCGCACCCCTGATGATGTTCTCCCACTGCAGGCGTATGATGTCGCTGATGCGCAGTCCCGTAAGGCAGGAGAAAAGAGCCGCCGACTTTACAACAGGCTTCTCGCATGGCGTGTTGGCAAGCATCTTCACTTCCTCCAGTGTCAGGAACTCACGGCGTGTATTGGCTTCCTTGGCGTGTTTCAGCCGTGTGGCGATATTGTCCTTGATGCGCCTTTCCTCGTATGCCTGCCGCAGTACGCATTTCAGCTTGTTCAGGTTGTTGTTGGCTGTGGACGCCATCATCTTGGTGCGGTTGTGCGTGGTGAGCGACAGCATGTAGGTAAGGAAGCCTTGGCAGTATTCCACCGTCAGGTCGTCAAAGGTGCAGCTACCGCTGCAATACTTCTCGAAATGTTTGTAGGCAACATTCCAGTTCCTAAAATTGTCATCGTCCGCCATTTTGGAGCGGAAATACTCCAAGAAGCTCTCCTTGCCCCTGTTACGGTCGAGGAAACCGAACTCTTCGTTGATGATGGCTTCCGTCCGCTTGCACTTGATTAGCTCCGCATTGCGCAGCATGGTCTTGTTGAACTCTGCTTCAAACTTCTCTGTCGGGTTGGCATAGATGTAAATGCCGAGGTACTCCCTCCGTGTCAGCCTGCCCGTTTTCGGGTGCCGGACAGGTGGGTAGAAGTCCAGATAAAGCGATAACTGTCCGTTCTTGATGGGTCGTTTCCTGACCGTCACTTTCGTACAAATGTTCGTCATATAGCTAATGTATTTTGAATGTTTGAAAATATCTTATTCTTCCCGTTTGGCTTTCGTGCTTGCGCTTTTCCGCTCGGCTTCCTTCCGTGCCGCATCCCAGTCGGCTTTCAGGTAGTACAGGCGGTTGCCGTGTATGCGCTTTGTCCGTACCCCGTGGGTGAGGGCGAACCTGCGCACCTGTGTTTTGCCCAGTCCGAACAGGCGCATGATGTCGAAGCACGAATACCAATGTTCCGAAAGGTTGTTGCCCAAGCGTTCCGCTTCCTCCGCCATAGCCTTGTCCACTTCCGCTTTCGGAAAGCACTTGGTGGCGTTGGCTTTGATGCAGGGTATCGAATAGCGCATACGGAGATTGTAGAAACGCCCGTAGGTGTAATTGAACTTTTGGCATATCTCCGCCATCGTGTAAAGGTCGCCTGCGACTCTCTCCCTGTCCGTGAACGTATCACGCACGGACTGCTTGTAGTTAGCCGCCGGAATGAGCCGCCGTTTCGCCGGGCTGCCCTTTGCTTTCGTCTTTCCCTCCTGTCGTGTGAGGGCTGTTTCCTCTGTCTTTTGCACATCTTTTTTCATCTTCCCTTTTGTCTTTTTCCCCTGCTTGGCGAATACTGAAACGCTCCGCTTGCAGTAGGTCGTTTCCTTAATCATCAGGAAGAAATCCTCCTTGGTGATTAGCGTAATGTGGTATGTTATCCTGCAAGCCCGGAGCGTGCCACTGTATATCAGGTTGTACACGGTACGGCTGCTCACTTGCAGCAGGCTTGCCACCTCCCCAATGGTGAGGAACGGCTTGTCCAGTATGTCCCGACCGAAGTCGGGCTGAACTGTTAATTTCTGTTCATTTTGACGGTCCATCATCGAAGAAATTTATTTGCACACTGTTGAAAGCTGTTGCACGCTGCTGAAAGGAAGTCGAACCGTGCGACCCCTCCGGCGAGGTACAACTGTGGTACAAATTTACTCCGATTAGGACTAAACGCCAATAGCTGATTTCTCCGTTTGTTAAAACATATTAGTTGTAAATCAAGTATTTATAACGATTGATTTTATAATCGCTTGCCGCCGTTTTGTCCTGTTTTTCTCCATGTGGAAGGATTTCCCGGAACCGCTCGGCCCGAGGGCAAAAAAGTTCGAGTTGTCCGTCAGCTTCTGTCTGCCTTCCTTGCCGGTGATGTCGATGGCGACAGGCACTCCCTGGCGGTCAGTGTAATAGACTTTCACCGGGGTGTCTTCGCTGTGCTGCACACGTTCCTTGTACATCAGGCACATCGCCGCGTCCGATAGGGTCAGGAACCGGTCATACTCTTCATTCAGGCTGTAGCAGTTGCCCGGGAACGAGCCGACGAACAGCTCCAGCTGGTTGTAGGCTCGTTTGGAGATATGGATTCCCATTCTACCGAAAGCGTTCTCCAGATGATTCGTACACTTCTGCAGGTCCGTATCGCCGGACACGGCCACTATAAGGTTGAAATGGCTGTACACGAGCTGCTTGCTCTCGCGGGCAATCACCTCCTGTACACGTTTTATGTCTTCGACCGCTGCCTGGTTGCTCGGGTTGGGAATGCTCGCGTGCCGGTTCTTCTTCTTGTCCAGCAGCGATAGTTCACGCTTCTGGTTGGGAAGGAAGATGACCTGGTTATAGACCACTGTATCGGCATTCGGAATGCTGTCAATGGCCGAGACAAGATCCACGGGCATTTCCGTGTTGTTCACTTCTATATTGGTATAGGGTCTGATCATCGAAGGCAGCGAGATGCAGTCCACGTCCACGAGACTGTACACCTTGCAGCGCTTGTCACCCATCGAGACGCTCTCGTCGTCCGACTTGAAGTTCGTCATCGAGATAATACGGTCCTTGAAGTTCATGGCGAAATACCGGTCCACGTAATCGCTTGCCTCGGATTTGTTCAGGAAACGCGCCTGCACGCCGCTGTCCCGCAACTGGTCCTGTACCTTGCGGATCTTGACAAGGAAATCACGCCATTTCTTGTTGTCGAACGAGAAAAGGCGGCTTTTCCTGGCTTCCTGCGTGATGGTCAGGTAACACATGCTGTCCGTGTACGCCCTTCCCTTGAAATACCGGAAATACGATTCAGAAAGGAACTCCTGCTTCCCGGTATCCTCGTTGACAAAACGCTTCCTCACGAAGATGTCCTGCTTGTGAATGGCATAACCTTCTCCCAAGGTCAGGGCAAGGGCGGAGAACAGATGCGTGAAATCGTAGTAGCTGTCTATGTTCGCCGAATACTTCTGTACCGGATTCTCGATCTTCAGCATGGCGGAATATTCGCCCGTCTTGGTGTACAGGACACCCACGCCTTCCGTGTCTTCCACCGAGAAATAGATGTCCTGGAAGATACGCTTGCGCTTGCCTCCGGTACCGAACGCATGGACGGATATGGCCATACCCGCGCATAAGGCAACGAAAATCAGGATAATGTATAGGGTCATTTCAATATACGTTCAATTAAATAGGGGTAGGCCCGTATCTCATACGAACCTACCCGCGTTCAACATTCAATATAGCCACACATTGCTGTGATGGTTTAATTTTGTCAGACCTTACGCGAGTAGGCATAGACGAACACGCCTCGGTCCGTTCTCTTGCTGTGCAGACCTTTCCGCTGCTTGAAGATGATTAGCACGATGCCCACCGACAGAATGACTGTCAGCGCGGCCAGTCCGGCCACGAATCCGGCAAGGCAGTAAGCGGCTATGAAGCCCGCGATGGCTCCGCCTGCCGTTCCTGCCGCCCAATAGATGTAGCGGCCCTGCAATCCCATCACTTCAAGAGGACGTTGCAGCCCCTTGAACAGCGGATAGTCCGGATAACGTGTTTCCTTGCTTTTCATCCCTCGGTACTTTTATGCGTCAATGCCGAAAAACAAAGGAAGAGCCTGTGCTGCTGCAATCAGGAAAAGACATGCACCAACCACCATCATGATCTTCTTTTTGACATCCTGCTCTTCGTTGTTCATGGCGATGTAAACGGAGATGGCGCCGATAATGGCGACTACACCGGCGATGGCATAGCAGAGCTTGACCATGACTGGTACATACTTGACAATTTCCTCCGCCACGGTAGATAGTGCGGTAGTACCGGCTGAATAGTCGCCGGCCGTACTCTGGGCCATTGCCGTGGTACCAGAGAACAAAGTGAGTGCAAGCATCTTCACTTTGGTGGAAACACCTTGGATGAATCCTTTTGCCTTTCGGCACATTTGTTTTACTTTCTGAAACATACTTGATCGTTTTTGAGTTAATATTTATGTATTGGATTGTTAAACAGCCTTATATGCGATAACCGAAAAATGCCGGAAGTACGATGGAGGCCCCGATGATGAACAGGCACGCGCCAAGCAGCGATAAAAAGGATTTGACGATGCCGTCCTCTCCAGTGTTCATCTTGATGTAGATCTGGAAGGCGGACACGATGACCAGAACGGATGCGATGGAGTAGCATATATACAGGACATACAGCATCATCGTGACCACGAAGTCGTGCATCGTGGCCAGCGCATCCGCTCCCCAGCTGTAGTTCACGCTGCCGCTCTTGGCGAAAGCCGCATAGGGTACAAGAATTAACAGGCATACTATCTTTTGCTTAATCGACATGCTACAATTTGTCTTTAATTGGTTTCCAGGCCATCTCCGGACGATTTTCCAGTTTGCCCCTGGAAAGCATCGCCTTGTACATTTCATCTGCACTGAAGCCATCAGACAGGTAGGGCGTGGTTTCCTCCATCTTTTCCTCCGCCTTGGCTTTGAGACGCTCCAGTCTTTCTTCCGGGGTCTCCTTTGTCTCCGGCTTTTTGTCCGCCGGCTTCTGGTCGGTGGCAGAATCGCCGCCTGATGCTGTTTCAGTATCGTATTGCTCGTTGCCGACACGGAACCCGGTTTCACTCTCGCTCACGGCAACACTCTCTTCGTCCTCCAGTGTGCCGAGGTCGAAAACTTCCTCCTCTGTCTTGCCGGTTCTCCTTTTTCCATAGAGATCCTGCATAATGATGACCGCGTAATAAATGAGGTACGCGACCGTCAGAACAATGGCAAAAATGAAATATGATCTCATATCTTTTAGTATGGATATTGAATTTTGTATTAGTTTGATTTCACAAATAAAAAAGGAGAATTTCGAACTACGAAATAATTGTGTATTAAACGGATGTTTTCTTTACAAGATTTATATCGATTTTGAAAATCGTACTATAAAATCGTACTATATCGCCTTAATGAACGGGAAAAATGAAGAAGTCAGGGCATAAAAAAAGCCCTCCGTTCAGGAGGGCTTCCATTGGCAGATTCGCTTTTTTTTAGGTCAGCGTTTCTTGCCTCGCAAGCAATCATTCAGATCCTTGTATTCGCTATATCGGACAGCTTCGTTGCTGACCCGTTCGCCGTATAGTCCGGCTATGGTTTCCACGGTCTTTTGCCCGGCAAGGTCGTTGTCGAGATAACAATGTATATGCAGGTATCTCTGCAGGTACATCAATGCCTTTTTCAGGTTGTTTACGGAGTTCATGACAAGGTAGTCGCAAGGCTGGTCTATACAAATGGTCCAGTTGCATGACTGCTTCAATGTCAGGTAAGACAGAAAGTCCATGAACCCCTCGAACACGCAGACCCGTTCCTGTATCTCTCCGCACTGATGTCCGATCAGGGAGATGTCCTTGTTCTTGATACATCCTTTATAATAGGCGTTGCGCATTTCATATCCGCCCGAAACATTACCGAACGCGAGGGCAAAATAATGCCGGTCACGCAATTCATAATGGATTTCCTTGCAGAACATACGTCCTATGTCAGCATCTATTTTCCGGGACTGAAGGTAAGAGTATAACGCGTGATGCCGTAACGGGACGACAATCAGATTTTTCATATCCGATTCCACGGGACGGGGCGGAAGAGCCTGGAAACGGACTTTCGGCAAAGGCATATCGCTGGAATGCCGCCCGATGTATGCCAGTACCTCGCTTACACTTTCAGTCTGGTAAAGGTATTTACCCAATTCCACGAGGTCGCCTCCGGTGGCCGCCCCAAAATCATACCATTCGTTCAACCGGTCATTGACCTTGAACGACGGCGACTGCTCATCCCTTAACGGCGAGAGATACCAGTACTGATCCGATTTAACGTATTGCGCATGGTGGCCGAGCTGCGCCAGAAAGTCCACTATGCGTACCTGTTTTGCTTCTTCTATAGTCATGGCTGTTTTCTTTCACTTGTTCACACGGAAATGGTTTAGTTTAGTTTTATTCCCTATATATATACATACTAAAGTAAACTGAAATATATATGCCCGCGCCCGGCTTCATTCTTCATCAAAAAGCCTTGCTTCCGCGGGGGTCATGTCATAGTAGAACAGCTTGTCCTGCTTGACAACAAGTTTAAGGTTGTCCGTCAGGTACTGCAGCAGTTTTATCATGACACTGCGGCCACGTTTGAAGCCTATGTTTTCATAAGAGGCGATCAGACGTTGCAGTACATTCTCAAAGCCCCTGATGGGTTTGCCGTCAAAGGCAGCGGAAAGGGCTTCCCGGTGCTGCTCGATGCTCAGCTCCGTAAAGCTTGTCCGTTGCCTGGGCTTCGGGGTGTCACCGAACGTGTGCCCTTCGGCGATGACCGGGAGCCCGTTGTCGTCCACGGTGAACGCGAAGGGTTTGAACTCCTTTTCCCGGATATGCAGGGCATGGACTTCACTGACAGACGGATTCTCGTTGCATTTGCTGATGACCAGTACTGTTTCCGCCTTGTTGCTCATCTCCGTACCGATATGGCCTCGTACATTGTTGTCCCCTTTGTTCAGGTGCAGCACGCAATGGATATGCAGGTCGTAACGAGAGGACCATTCCATCATTTTGTTGATTACCTCCACCGATTCGCTGGTGCTGTTGATGTCCAGCATAAGGTCGCGGATACCGTCAATGATAACCAGCCCGTAACCTTTACCCTGACGAAGGGCATAGTCTATCACACTTATACGGACTGTCGGAGAATACTCCCGCAGGCAGATGAAATCAAGGTTCTCGCTGTCTGCTGTGGTAGGAAGCCCGGCCAGACGCAGAATACGTTCCAGCACCGTGTGACAATGATAGCGGCTCTGCTCGGTATCGACATACAGGATCCGGCGTTTGCCTTCCGGCAGATGCGCCCGGTAGTTCAGCACCTGCTTACCTGCCAGGGAAGCGGCGACAAGGGCGGAGACATTGAATGTCTTCTTGGATTTTGCCTTGCCGGTCGATGCACTGAAATTGCCGAGAGTCGCTATGGTCGAATTGTCAATCCAGATAATTTGCGGCGGGGTCTCGTATGTATCCGTCGCCTTGATTTGGGAAGCTGAAAGAATATCTGACAGACGGGTCTCTTCCAATCCCATTCCCGTCTTCTGGTCAGTTCTTCTTTCGTTTTCCATGGCGTTTCTCATTTAAGAAGGGTTGTACTGCTGCCGCCTCGTGTGCCATCCGCGTGGCATCATCGACGGCAAGTTCATGATTCTGCAGGAGCCATTCGTCCAGTTCCTCCTTGGCAAAGTAGATCATCTTGCCGCGAGGCTTGTAGTGAGGAATCTCCTTGTTGGCCGTAAGTTTATACAGCATACTTTCTGATACCCCGATGTACATGCAGGCTTCCGAAAAAGTAAAGACCTTTTTGGTCGCGTAAATGTTCTTTTCCAGCAATTCCACCCGTTCCAGAAAGCTCTCGACCGGTTCCAATTTCCGGATAATCGCTTCAAGGGCCGTGAGCCGTTCGCTCAACCTTTCCATGAATGTCAATCTGTTGGACATATTATTCGTGATTAAATTAGACAATAAGAGATGCACCTCTGTTTGTAACGCGTTGTATACAGAGGCAAAGGTAGAGTGTGAATATCTAAAAGCATTGGATGACAGTATGATACCGGTTTGGTAGCATATCAGTTATCATACTTTTGCTTTTCACATGGTTGACTTCTTAGCACTTCCTTTCATTCCTTCAGTTGGCTTACAAACTTTCTGATATTGTAAGCGGTTGAAGTCATTTTGTTCCTGACCAACGAAAGCGTGGTGGATATGCTCGTTGCGGATATGAAGTGCGAGCCGTCCTTGGATTGCAGGAAACGCCCTCTTTCGAGGACTGATTGCCAGTAAGGCTGAATGAATGAATTCTCAAGAAGGGCATCGAACAGGATAGCCACACGGCGCACGCTGTTCACCCGAAGACAGAAACCTATCTTGCAGGAGAAGAGAGATTCCATGTCGTCAATAGTTACGGGAGAACAGAACAGATGATAAGTATTGGCGCAAGAAACGATACCGGCCAGTTGTTTGCGCGAAAGACTGCAGTCAAAAGAAAGAAATGAAAACTTTGCCGGATTACAATCGGAAGATGCCAGTTCCGATGTGTCATACTTCCGCTTTAGTTCCATGCACTCCTCGAAAGAGAGGCTCGGGGCGGAAAAAAGCGGTTGGATAAGGTAGGGGCAGTCGGTCAGCAGTCCCTTGACGATGTGGATGTTCATTTCGTGGCAGTTCCGACAGACCGCGTTATCGCAGTCAATATACCGGTGACTGTTCACAAAATCCTCCACATAACGGCGATACTGTTTGCCGTGGATTTTGACCTCCTGGAGATAAACTGTTTTTGCTTCGGTAAGCAGGGCGAAAAGTTCTTCCGCCACGTCCTGTGCCGATTCAATGTGATGCGGGTGTTTGCTCCCCTCAAAAAGAGAGAAGGCCTTTGTCAGCTCTTGTCATGTCGATTTACATTTTATTGGTTTATAATAATATATCATCATAAAGGTATCGTTTTTCGATTGTATCTGCAATCGATGACGCCCTTAAAATATCTACTTGTAAATTTGACATGATATGGTATATCATTGGTCACTCAAACAATCCGTTGACCAGGTTGACCGCATCATCCTTTTTCTGGTTGATGATTTTGGCGTACACCTGTGTCATTTTCACGTCAGCATGGCCGAGCAGCTTGGATGTCGTATATAAGTCTGCTCCGAGTGTCAGCATCATCGTCGCGAACGTGTGCCGCGCCGTATGGAATGTAAAACGCTTGTTTATTCCCGCCGCTTTTGCCCATGGTTTGATAAGAATATTGACCATTGCTGGGGACGGCAGGTCAAACACATGGTCATCAGGAGTTTTGTCTCCACGCGCAGGCATCCACTTCAACGCTTCCGGGGAAAGCGGAAGATAAATCGGTTCCTTGGTTTTCTGCATTGAAACCGACAGACGGTATTGTCCACGATCAACGAATACATCTTTCCATTGCAACTTGATTATATCACTGATTCGCAGACCGCAGAAACAAGAGAACAGATAGGCACCTTTCACGGATTCATTTTTCATCGGGGTTGCGATCAATGCACGCACCTCTTCAATGGTCATGTATGACCGTTTGCTTTCAGGCAGACGGATCTTTTCCGACTTGCTGATTTTCGTGAAAGGATTGGACTTGATGATCTCGGCCCTGACAGCCGCATTCAAGGCTCCGTTCAATACCCGGTAATAAGTATGCAGTGTGTAATTCGACACTCGTTTGCCTCTGGAACGGTATTCGGACTGAAGGTAGTCAAGATAATTCTGGCAGAATGTCTTGTCTATTTGATCCATCAACATACGTTCTCCCGCATAATCCTTCAAGATGCGTATAGTGATGTCAATTTGATAACCGTCCTTTTTGCCACGCTTGGCCTGGTTCTCCTTGTAGGTATTCATCCAGTCAAGCAGGTAAACTCTCTCTTTGGTTTCTATACCGGCCTCGCCGTTGGTCAGCTCGATAATACGTTTGGACTTGATGGCATTGGCGGCATTCATAGTCGCCTGATTCTGCCGACGGGCATTGTTATCCGTTTCCGGAATGAGATACAACTTAAGATATTCGTATGTTCGTTTTCCGAAACGGTATATATCAAGATACAGACTTTGGCTTCCATCTGCCAGCTTCTTTGTCCGAAGGCGGACAGGCTCTTTTACTTTTGTAGGCTTCTTTACTCGTGGCATATCGATCCCTTCATAATTTTGTTTCTGTTGCAAAGATATGAATAAAGGTCGATATTGAGAAACAAACGAGAAACAAAATTGTACCGAAAAAGAACCAATCAACTGAAAAGAAAGAAAACAACTGAAAACATCAAGTACACTATAATCAATTGTAAATAAGCGGTTTTATTTGCACTTGTTTAGCTCTTGTTTTCATTTTAGGGCTTTACTTTATAAATCTGGAAAATCTATATTGGGGGCATTATCCTTTTGTGGGGTTACTGATTACCGGACAGACATGCTTTTTATTCGGGATTTGAAGGGGAATATTCGCGATACTTTGGAATGTTGCGTGATGTATGATGAGTTTGTTATCAAGCAATATGAATTGACTGAAATGGGGGAGGTAATTATTTATCAAATGATATTTGACTCTCCCATGTTGATGCCTTATGCAGAATATAGTCTGAAACCTCTTCCTGTTACCGGTCATATTCATAAGACAACCTACTTTATAGCTCCGACTAAAAAGTGTGTCAAGATGAAGGAAGAAGATACGGATACTAAGAGTTTCTCTTCTCTGTTGCTCAATGACCATAACCTTTGGGATGAGAAGGCTTTTGGAATGACTTATAAGAAATGAAATCCGTTCCTCTTTTGTCTCCTTAATCTTTTGTTACTATTGAGAAAAGACCTACTTTTGTGCCAATTTAAAGAAGGTATGAAAACGTTATCTATCGGAATAATCGTGCTTCTGTTGTTTGGCGCATGCAGCAACGGTCAAGGAGCCAAGAGAGTGAATAGCGGAGTTGTGACTGTAGATTCAGTGGCTGCCGATTCCGTGGCGGCTGATTCCGTGCGTGCGATGATGGATGTCCCTGAAAATCTGGATGAGACATTTGACGACTTTGTCTATACGTATGCCTCAGACAAGCAGTTCCAGCTGTATCGGACGCATTTCCCTCTGCCTTATAAGGAAGACAGTGTGCAGACGACCATCGCCCGTTCGGCATGGATTCATGATGCCCTGTATACCAATCTGGAATTTTATAACATGCTCTTCGACAGTGAGCCGGACATGGAGTATGAGAAGAAGACCGACGTCAACCGGGTCTACGTCTCATGGCTCTTCCTGGATACGTCGAAGACACGGCGTTACCATTTCGAACGAGTGAACGGACGCTGGATGCTGGAAGACATCGAGGAGACTTCGCTGAAGAATGACCCCAACGAGGACTTCCTGCAATTCTTCTACAAGTTCTGCAACGACTCCATCTTCCAGCGGGAGCATGTGGAGTCTCCGCTGAAGTTCGTCACGACGGACCCTGACGATGACTTCAATGTGATGGAGGCGTTCATCGAGGTCGACCAGTGGTTTGCCTTCCGTCCGAATCTGCCCAAGGACAAGATGACCAACATCAACTACGGACAGCCTTACAGTCCCTCGTCGAAGGAAAAGATTGTCACTTTCCGGGGCATCGGCAGCGGATACAGCAATACGCTCTTCTTCTCGCGCAAGCATGATGAGTGGTATCTGTCCAGCTTTGAAGACCTGAGCAACTAGGAAACGGCTTTGAGCTCCAGCAAAAGGCTTTCCCGGACTTGCATATTCGTTTCTGCACGACAGGTGCGAAACAGTTTCTAAATCGTGTTCTATATTTGTTTATGATACATCGTTATACAGACTATTCATTGCTGCCGCACAACACCTTCGGGATGGATGTGAAGGCAGCTTTTTTTGTGGAATATACTTCGGTTGATGACCTGCAGACGGTGCTGGCCGAACGTCGGCGTGCAGGCGCTGAAGACCGTCTGCTCCCCATCGGGGGTGGAAGCAACCTGCTGTTTGGAGGCGATTTCAGAGGAACGGTCCTCCATTCTGCCATACGTGGTATGATGCCTGTAGCCGAGGATGACAGTCACGTGTGGGTGAAGGTCGGTGCCGGTGAAGTGTGGGATGACTTTGTGGCCCACTGTGTGGACCGGGGTTGGTATGGTGCCGAGAACCTGTCCGCCATTCCCGGGGAGGTGGGTGCCAGTGCCGTGCAGAACATCGGTGCATACGGTGCCGAGGTGAAAGACCTGATCACCGAAGTGGAAGTAGTGGAGGTGGCAACCGGCGCGTTGAGGCTTATTCCCGCAGCCGATTGCCGGTATGCCTATCGTCAGAGTATATTCAAGAATGAGTGGAAAGGGCGGTTCATCGTGACGCATGTCACCTACCGTCTGGGGAAGCAGCCGGACTTCCGCCTGGATTATGGTAACCTGCGTACGGAACTGGAAGGGAAACCCCTGACGTTGGCAACTGTACGCGAGGCGGTGCGCCGTATCCGCGACAGCAAGTTGCCCGACCCGCGCAAGCAGGGCAATGCCGGCAGCTTCTTCATGAATCCGGTGGTGGAGCGTCCGTGTTTTGAACGCATCCGTGCCGACTATCCTTCCATGCCGTTCTATGAGGTGGATGCCGACCATGTGAAAATCCCTGCCGGATGGATGATCGACCAGTGTGGCTGGAAAGGACGTGCGCTGGGACGTGCCGGTGTGCATGACCGACAGGCGTTGGTGCTTGTCAACCGGGGTGGTGCCACGGGTGCAGAGGTCATGGCATTGGCTGAGGCCGTCCGCCGGGATGTGAAGGAGAAATTCGGTGTCGAGATTCATCCGGAAGTGAATTACATAGTTTAATCCAACTCGGTCCTAAAGAGATTCTTATGAAGATAACGATATTAGGCAGCGGGACATCTACCGGGGTTCCCGAGGTCGGATGCACCTGCGAGGTGTGTCGGTCGGATGACCCGCACGACAAGCGTCTGCGTACGTCTGCCCTGGTGGAGACGCACGACACGCGTATCCTGATTGACTGCGGACCCGACTTCCGGGAGCAGGTGATGAACCTTCCTTTTCAACCCATTGACGGGGTGCTCATCACGCATGAGCATTATGACCATGTGGGAGGTATCGATGACTTGCGTCCGTTCTGCCGCCTAGGTGAAGTCACCCTTTATGCGGAGGACTACACGGCGGAGCGGTTGAGGCGTCGCATTCCCTATTGTTTTGCCGAACATAAGTATCCCGGAGTCCCTCAAGTGAAGCTGCAGGAGATTTATCCGGGACGTCCCTTCTTCATCCGTGAGGTGGAGGTGATGCCTCTCCGGGTGATGCATGGACCCTTGCCAATCCTGGGCTACCGCATCGGGGGACTGGTCTACATCACTGACATGAAGAGTATGCCTGAAGAGGAGTTCGCGCATCTGGAGAATGTCGATTGTCTGGTGGTGAATGCCTTGCGCTTTGAACCACACTGGACGCACCAGAATGTGGAGGAGGCTTTGGCTTTTGCAGCCCGTGTCGGTGCGAAAGAGACTTACTTCACGCATGCCAGCCATCACATCGGACTGCATGCCGTGTTCTCCCAGTCATTGCCGCCGCATGTACACATGGCATACGACGGACTGGAAATCGAAGTCTGATGGCGGATGGGAGGCTGAAAGCCGGTCCTCTGTCCCTTGAACCGTCCGGTGTCTCGCTCAGTGCTTGAAGTTCAGTGTGATGTTGGTGTTGAGTGTTTCGTTTGCCTCGATGAATTGGAGCGTGATGGTAAAATCGCCGAAGAACTTCGGGTGGTTGAAGAAGAAGGGTGGAAGAATCGTCTTGAACTCATTCGGATGGAGGTAGATGTCCTCCATGTCGGCGAAGAAGGTGAAGTTTGCTTCCGGCGCCAATGTGTCCAGATAGTCGGTCCATGCCACCCGGGCTACCTCGGAGTAGGAACGCTTGTTCAGGTAAGCCCTCAGGTCCTCTTCCCGGTCGGAGAGGATAAGATACTGTTCGTTGAGGATGGCGTGCAGCTTGTCAGCTTCAGCCGCACGTTCCGTCAGCAGGTGTTTCGCCAGCCGGTTGTTGGGCAGCGTGTAGATGGGGTAGGACTGTCCCTTGTGCCAGATGCGCTTCCAGCCGCTTCGGGCTATCTTCTGCCAGGCACCCCGCGTGGCGGACAGCTCGAAACGCAGGGGCAGCAACATGACCCGATGGTCTTCCGTGGAGTCGTTCCCCCGGAACCCGATGATGTCCAGCTCCGTGCGTGTGTAGTCCTCCACAAACCGATAGAAAGCCTGTTGCAGGGGACGCTCGGTCAGGGTATCTTTCCCGGCAATGGAGTCCCGGCAGGCAAGCGCGTCGACCAGGTGTTGGATTTGCGGGATACCCATCTGATAGAATGTATAGGTGTTTGTCGGGAGGAAATCGGCAGACAGCAACGGGACCCGTGCATGTGCCAGCTGCGGATAGTAACAGTCCTTGTCGCCTTCCGCCCGGTAGCACAGTCCGGTCAGGTAGATGGCATTCCCCTGCAGGTGGAGGTCATACTGTGTCCAGTCGGCGATGGGGCGTGTGCGTGCATACAGCCGTGTGGCATTCTCACTCTTTTTCTGTCGGTAGATTTTCGCAAAGAGCGAATCGTGGCGGATGGACGCCTTGTCGGTCGCGGCATCGATGACAGCCTCGATGAGTTTCTTCTGGAAGCTGATGGCATAGCTGTTCTGCTGGAAGAAGCATGCCAGGAACTTCCCGTTGTCGAGTGGATAGATGATGATTTTCTCTCCTTTGTAGGAGACTTCTTTCGGTGTATATCCTGTGGAACTCAGTTCCCGGAGGATGTCCTCCATCAGGTTGCGGTCGCCGTTGCCCAGGTGTCCGTACAGGACCTGGTCCTCCGGCAGCCCCGGATTGTGGAAGCTGATGAGTACGTTGCTCATGGGGACACTCAGTCCGTGACCCTTCTCTTCCGCTATCTCATCAATCTTGTGGTTGAGGAAGTTGAAGAGGTCGGAGAAGTGGAGCTGTTCGTATTCGTCGACAAAGGGGCTGGCCTCCAACGCCTGGAAGAGGCTGTTGATGTTGTTGGTCTCGATGATGGCCTGTGCATGAAGGGGGACGAGGGAAAAGAGGTCGGCCTTCTGGTTCTTCTCCTTCAGATTCAACTGGGCATAGAAGAACACACCTGTCACGACACAACAAAGGACGAAGACAAGCGTAAGGGTGATTCTTGATTTCAGTTTCCGACTCATGACATCTGTCAAATCTTAAAGTCTCTTTTTCCTACAGTTGGGGCAAATATAAGGAATAATGTGAGAAGTATGAAATAATATTAATGAATTCTCTTGATTTGTTCCAAAATCATTAAGGGATGTTAGAAAGGAAACACGGATGCTCAAAAGAAGTGTCTTTCGGAGCATCCGTGTAGGAAAAGAGTATGGAGAGAGAAATTGGGCAATTGAAAACGACCTGCCGGGACAGGCGGGACCAATCATCGGACGCACCGGAGATACATCCTGATTTGTCATACCCATGTACATGGTCTTCAACCATGTTTACCGCCTGCAAATATAAATGATAAAAACAAAACTAAGGCATGAATTTTGAAGAAAAGGAAGGACTGAAACAGTTTTATTTGAAACTTATGGGCTTTTTTTATCTTTTGGACTGATTTCAGGGGATAAATGGGAGCCAAAAGTCAAAATTGCCGTTGCAAGGGAGGACGACCGTCTTCTTCTTTAGCCGGTGGTGAATACGGTCGTATGCACTTCAATCAGTGCTGGTACAATCCTGGAAAGGGATTGGCTTTCTCATGCAGTACGGCAAGAGGAGGCGGAGCTGCAAGTCTGTTCATTCGTCAGTTGTTCCCTTTCTCCAGCAGAAGTGCCAGCATGTCAAAATGTCAAACGAATCGTTTCACGACGCCCTTCCTTGCACCCAAATGCGGGCGTTGGCTAAAGTTGGACTTCTCGGGCGATTCGTCAAATAAATCCTTGTCAACAGATGAGTTGGGCATAGCGAAACTTTAGCCGGGTAGTCGTGGATTCTGAAGTTTTTTGTACTTTTGCAACATTCTATAGGATTGGACACGAAATAAAAAACAAAACAAGCGAAAATATATATGTTCGATAATCTGAGTGAACGACTTGAACGGTCGTTTAAAATCTTGAAAGGTGAAGGCAAAATCACCGAAATCAATGTGGCAGAGACGCTGAAGGATGTACGCCGTGCGTTGCTCGATGCCGACGTGAACTACAAAGTGGCTAAGACCTTTACGGACACGGTGAAGGAGAAGGCGTTGGGACAGAATGTGCTGACTGCCGTGAAGCCGAGCCAGCTGCTCGTGAAGATCGTGCACGACGAGCTGACGACCCTGATGGGTGGCGAAACGGCGGAGATAAACCTCAAGAGCCGTCCTGCCGTCATCCTGATGTCCGGTCTGCAAGGCTCGGGTAAGACGACCTTCTCCGGCAAGCTCTCCCTGATGCTGAAGAACAAGAAAGGACGCAAGCCGTTGCTGGTAGCCTGCGACGTCTATCGTCCTGCCGCCATCGAACAGCTGAAGGTGCTGGGCGAGCAGGTGCAGGTGCCTGTCTACAGCGAACCGGACAGCAAGAACCCCGTGGAGATAGCCCAACATGCCATCCAGGAAGCCAAGGCGAAGGGGTATGACACGGTGATTGTCGATACGGCCGGACGTCTCGCCATCGACGAGCAGATGATGAACGAAATCGAGTCCATCAAGCGTGCCATCGAGCCGGATGAAACGCTCTTCGTGGTCGATGCCATGACGGGACAGGATGCGGTGAACACTGCCCGTGAGTTCAACGAACGCCTTGACTTCGACGGCGTGGTCCTGACAAAGCTGGACGGTGACACCCGGGGTGGTGCTGCGTTGTCCATCCGTACGGTGGTCAACAAGCCCATCAAATTCGTCGGTACGGGAGAAAAGCTGGAAGCCATCGACTTGTTCCACCCTGCCCGTATGGCAGACCGTATCCTCGGCATGGGTGATATCGTCTCCCTGGTGGAACGCGCCCAGGAACAGTATGATGAGGCGGAAGCCAAGCGTCTGCAAAAGAAAATCGAGAAGAACCAGTTCGACTTCAACGACTTCCTGGCGCAAATCCAGCAAATCAAGAAGATGGGTAATCTGAAGGACCTGGCTTCGATGATTCCCGGTGTGGGCAAAGCCATCAAGGACATTGAAATCGACGACAACGCGTTCAAGAGCATCGAGGCCATCATCTACTCCATGACGCCGAAGGAGCGTACACACCCCGAAATCCTGAACAACTCCCGCCGTCAGCGCATCGCCAAGGGTAGCGGAACGAGCCTTCAGGAAGTGAACCGCCTCCTGAAGCAGTTTGACCAGACACGCAAGATGATGAAGATGGTCACAGGAAGCAAGATGGGCAAGATGATGGCACGGATGCCGAAGATGCCGGGCATGCCGAAAATGAAGTAAGTTTGCAAAAGTTACATTAAAAAAGAATAGATGCTATGACACTAATCGACGGAAAAGCCGTTTCGGCACAGATTAAGAAGGAAATAGCCGAAGAGGTGGCACAGATTGTGGCTGCCGGAGGCAAGCGTCCTCACCTGGCCGCCATCCTGGTGGGTCACGACGGAGGCAGCGAGACGTATGTGGCAAACAAAGTGAAGGCCTGCGAAGAGTGCGGCTTCAAATCGACTCTCATCCGTTATGAGGCGGATGTGACGGAAGCCGAGTTGCTCGACAAGGTGAGAGAGCTGAATGCCGATGCCGACGTGGACGGATTCATCGTGCAGCTTCCCTTGCCGAAGCACATCTCCGAGCAGAAAGTCATCGAGACGATTGACTACCGCAAGGATGTGGATGGTTTCCACCCCATCAATGTCGGACGTCTGTCCATCGGACTGCCCTGCTATGTGTCGGCTACGCCTAACGGCATCCTGGAGTTGCTCCGTCGCTACAACATCGAGACTTCGGGCAAGAAGTGTGTGGTGCTCGGACGTAGCAACATCGTGGGCAAGCCGATGGCTACGCTCATGATGCAGAAAGCCTATCCCGGAGATGCGACCGTGACCGTCTGCCACAGCCGTTCGAAGGACCTGGTGAAGGAATGTCAGGAGGCGGACATCATCATTGCCGCCATGGGACAGCCCAACTTTGTGAAAGCCGAAATGGTGAAGGAAGGCGCCGTGGTCATCGATGTCGGTACGACCCGTGTGCCCGACGCAACCCGCAAGTCCGGCTTCAAGCTCACCGGCGATGTGAAGTTTGACGAAGTGGCTCCGAAGTGCTCGTTCATCACTCCGGTGCCGGGCGGTGTGGGTCCGATGACGATTGTGTCGTTGATGAAGAATACCCTGCTTGCCGGCAAGAAAGCCGTCTATAAGGATTGAAGACTGTAAGAAATTCAGGGGACGGGCGGACGAGTAAACAGGTTTCTCGTCGCCTTGTCCCCTTTCCATTTATCCACCCGTTCACTTTTCTCCCCATGTTCCTGCAACGATTGATGAAATGCGGATGCCTGCTTCTAGGCTGCATCCTGTGGCATGCTGCCCCTGCACAGACTGTCGACTTGCTGTTTGCCGGCGACCTGATGCAGCATCAGGCTCAAATCGATGCCGCCCGTACGGCGACCGGTTACAATTATGATTCCTGCTTTACGCTGGTGAAGCCCGAGATAGAGAAGGCCGACCTGGCTGTTGCCAACCTGGAAGTGACCTTGGCAGGCAAGCCTTATAAGGGCTATCCGCAGTTCAGTGCCCCCGATGAGTATCTGAAGGCGGTCAAGGATGCCGGCTTCGATGTGCTGGTCACTGCCAACAACCATTGCCTGGACGGCGGAAAGAAAGGGCTGGCACGCACCATTTCGATGCTTGACTCCCTCCGTATTCTTTTTGCAGGGACTTACCGTGATGCCGCGGAGCGTTTCCACCGTTATCCGCTGCTGGTGGAGCAGAACGGTCTGCGGATTGTCTTCCTCAATTACACGTACGGGACGAACGGGCTGAAAGTGTCTCCTCCCCAGGTGGTCAACTACATTGATACGCTGCAAATCCGCAAGGATATCCAGGCAGCCCGGCGGCTTCGTCCCGATGCCATCATTGCGTTGATGCATTGGGGACTGGAATACAAGAGCCAGCCCGAGGCATCCACCCGTCAGTTGGCACGTTGGTTGATTCGTGAAGGGGTAGACCACATCATAGGTTCGCATCCCCATGTGGTGCAGCCCATTGAGGTCTGGGAAGACGAGAAGGACCGCTCCCGACGCCATCTGGTGGTCTATTCACTGGGCAACTACATCAGCAACATGTCAAAGTCCGGTACAGACGGAGGGCTGATGGTCCGGTTGCAGTTGACAAAGAAGGGGGAGACCACTCGCCTGAGTAATTGTGCCTATAGCCTGGTGTGGGTATCACGTCCGGTGTTGAGTGGCAAGAGTCAATATCGTCTTTATCCAGCCGCCAATCCTCCCCAAGACCTTACTCCGGCTGAGCGGACGCGCCTTCATACGTTTGTCGGCGAGAGCCGTCGCCTGTTCGAGAAGTACAATAGAGGCATAAAAGAGTATGTTTTCTGAAAAATATCGACCAAACTATTTGCAGGATTCAAAATAATGCCTACCTTTGCATCGCAATTGAGAAAGCGATATCTCAAAAGCAAAACATACATGGTGGCTGTAGTTCAGTTGGTTAGAGCGTCAGATTGTGGTTCTGAATGTCGTGGGTTCGAGTCCCATCTGCCACCCGTAAGAAACGCTAATTACTAATAAAGTAGTTAGCGTTTTTTCTTTGGTTCGCCCAGCATGAACATTCGGCTCAGTGGTTCAGGGTTCAGTTTGTTTGGCTCAGTTTGTTTTCTTGGGGATTTAACAAATGTCAGATAAATCTTATCTTTTCCATATGAAACATAAAGCCATAGATTATAAATCCGTTTTGTCTTTATTCCTAACAATGGAACTCTTTTGGAAACAATAAATCCCACTCTGAAGTGGGATTTATTGTTTTGAGACAGTCTTTTTTATTTTCCTAATAGAGGTGATAATTTGTTTGTAATCAGAGAGTAATGTATAATGTACTGTCTCTGATGGTTCAAAGATAGTAATTTGGAAGCAAGTCACAACGCACGTCAATATGTCTTCAACGTCCTGAGTACTGTCTCTGATGGTTCAAAGATAGTAATTTGGAAGCAAGTCACAACGCACGTCAATATGTCTTCAACGTCGTGAGTACTGTCTCTGATGGTTCAAAGATAGTAATTTGGAAGCAAGTCACAACGCACGTCAATATGTCTTCAACGTCCTGAGTACTGTCTCTGATGGTTCAAAGATAGTAATTTGGAAGCAAGTCACAACTAATCATAAATATAAAAGAATTGAGTTTTTGTTGTTTCCTGCAAGGGAAAGTTTGTATCTTCGCCAAATTCATTGCTAAAATTTGCACTTAGGAGAATACTATGAATGAAAAGGATTTGATATTGAAGTTGAGAACGGGGTCGGTTTCTGCCTATAAAGAGCTTTATGAGCGTTGGATTTCTAGATTATATGCTTTCATTTATCATTATGTGAAGTCAGAAGCTGTTACAGATGATATTATACAGGAAACTTTTATACGTATTTGGGTGAATCATGAATCGTTGAACCCTGATTGTTCATTTAAATCCTATTTGTTTACTATCTCATATCATTTGTTATTAAAGGAGTTGCGCCGACAACTAAAAAACCCATTGTTAGAAGAATATATAGAATATCAAGATCAAATATCCACTTCGGTCGATGGTATAGAGGACGATTTTGATCTGGAACGTTTTCGTATGTTGCTTATTCAGGCTAAGAATAAATTGTCTCCTCGTCAACGTGAGATTTTTGAGTTAAATAAGGAGCAGAATGTGTCTGTATCAGATATTGCAATTCAGTTGTCTATAAGTGAACAGGTTGTGCGAAATCAGCTTTCTGCTGCACTTAAAATTATTCGTTCTGAATTGAAAAATTATACTCTTTTGCTAGCAATATTTCTATTGAACTTTTAGGAAAATGCTATTTCCTGCTTTATAACATATAATTGAGATGTTATAAAATCTCATTTCGGGGATATAACTACCAAACAGCAAAAAAATAGCAGGAATGGATATGCGTAATTCTGACATAGCTGATTTGTTACTGAAGTATCATTCAGGACATATTTCGCGTGAAGAGTTTATAAGATTGAAAACTCTTATGGAGCAGAGTCGTGATGAGGAGATAAAACCTGTTCTTCAGCAACATTGGGAATTATATTCTGATGAATATTTATTGTCCTCAACGAAGAAGGGTGAATTATTTCATCGGCTTGAACGTAAGATACATTTACCGAAGCGTTTCAGTTTGCTTCGGTATTGGATACAAATAGCTGCAAGTATAATACTTGCGGTCGGTATTGGCATGTCTGTTATGGTTTACTTACAATATAGAGAATTGCAATTACTCGGAGAACATAATGTGACAATACGCTCTAATGATTCGCCTTCTACTGTCATTTTGCCTGATGGTACCAAGGTGCGGTTAAATATGAACTCTGTTCTTACCTATAAACAAGATTTTGGTCATAAAGACAGAACTGTAAAGCTGTCAGGTGAAGGCTATTTTGATGTAACACATTGTGAAGAAAAGCGTTTCGTGGTAGAGACTGACTATATTAATATCACCGTTTTAGGAACATCCTTTAATGTGTATGCTTATGAAAATAAAGACTTCTTAGAAATGTCCTTAGTGAGAGGACGTGTGTGCGTAAATACAAATCAGCCTCCTTATAATTGCTTATATGCTTGTCCTAATGAAAAAATTACTTATGATAAGAGTACAGGAAAATTAAGGCTAGAGCATACATTGAATCATGTAGAAACATCATGGGTACAACCTATGTTGACTTTTAGCCATACACCATTGCATGGGGTGTTTGATTGCTTGGAAAGAAAATTTAATGTGACAATATGTAGCGTAAATACTGCGTTGGCTGATGATTTCTATACAGGGACATTTAAGGATGAATCCTTGGAAGATATACTTGACATTCTGAAACTACATTATGATTTTGATTATACGCGTATGCATGATACAATTCGTATCGAAATGGGAAAATAGGGTAAAATTGTCGAATTAATTGATAATAGTTTATGAAAACATAGTAGAATAAAAACAAGACCTCCGGACAAATAAGGATTTGTCCGGAGGAGAGAATCAGTCTGCAAACTATGCTGCAACATAGTTTTATTTAGTGAGACCAATAATTCATAATATCATGAAAAATTTAAGGTGTTTATTTTATAGGAGTACAAAGGTACAGAAAAAAACACGTATTACTAGGAGCTTTACTACTTCTTTGTGTCTGTTGACTTTTGTAGGAGGATTTGCCCAAACGGGAAAGATTAGTTTGGAACTGAAAGATGTTCCAGTCAGGGATTTTTTTAGTGCCATTGAAAAACAAAGTGCTTATCATTTCTCTTATCGGGATAATGACATTGAAAAAACACGGAATATTACAATTTCTGTTCAAGATAAAGAACTTAAGGAGATATTGAGACATGAGCTCGCTGCAAGAGATTTGTCTTATAAGGTATCAGATAGTGTGATTGTCGTATTGCCACTTCAGAAAGGGAAACGTGTATCGTCTGGCAGATTCAAGAAGTTTTCCGGTATTGTAATGGATACGAATAAAGAACCTATAATAGGCGCCAATATTCTGGTGAAGGGATTTTCAACAGGTACCATTACCGATATGGATGGTAAGTTTATGCTTGAAGTCCCTGAAAATGCGACTCTGCAGATTTCTTACATTGGATATGTAGGACAAGAGGTAAGTGTAAAGGACAAGATATCTGCCAATATTGTTTTGTACGAAGATACCAGAGCGTTGGATGAAGTCGTTGTTGTAGGTTATGGTGTACAAAAAAAATCGGATGTGACGGGCGCAATGATACGTGTCAATGATGAAGAGTTGAATTCTCGTCCGGTATCCAATGCTTTTGAAGCCATGCAGGGTAAAGCAGCTGGTGTCGATATTGTAAGCAATGAACGACCGGGAGAGATTGGGACAATTAATGTACGTGGGGTACGCTCATTAAGTGCAAGCAATGCACCGCTATATGTTGTGGATGGTATTCCTTTAATGTCTTCGAGTGGTATTGAGACATTGAATCCGCAGGATATTGAATCTATTGATGTATTGAAAGATGCTTCAGCCACAGCCATATATGGGTCTCGTGGTGCCAATGGAGTGATTCTTGTTACAACAAAGCGTGGTGAGGAAGGTAAGATGAGTATAAATTATTCAGGCACTTTGACAGTCGAGAGCCTGCAGGACTATTCTCGAATGATGAATTCTGAGGAATACATAGACTGGAGGCGTTGGTCATATTATTATTTGAATCCTCAACGTTATCCTCGTGGAGATCAACCTAATAAAAAGAATGACTATGAAATATTTTTGGGAGCTTCGGACCCTTATGCCTGGCATAATATTGAAAAGGGGTGGTCTAATGATACATGGAATGGAGCGCTTGTGCCTACAACTGATTGGGGAAATATGGTTACACAAACGGGCGTCACTCATGAACATACATTAAGTGCCAGTGGAGGTACGGATAAGATTAAAGGTTATGCTTCTGTTGGCTATTTGGATAATGAAGGAACTATCAAAGGGCAATCATATACAAGATATACAGCAAAGTTCAGTCTGGATTTAAAACCTTCATCATGGTTTAATATGGGAATGGATATTAATGGGACATTTAGTGAACAGCAGTATGGTTCCTCTGCTTCAGTCGTAGGCTCTTTGTTGAAAAATATGCCGGGAAATCTGTATGCAGCTTCTACTAGTTTATTTCCTTATGCAGTTCCGTATGATGATCAGGGTAGTCGAATAGATTATCCTGGTGGAGATGATATGGTGAAAAATGTGGCAGAAGAATGGAGGCTGAGTGAAAATGAACGTAGGATGTTTCGTGCAATAGGAAGCTTTTATGCTCAATTTGATATTGGCAAGATGTTTCATCCTCTGGAGGGGTTGCGATATAGGTTTAATTTTGGTCCGGATTTTCGTTATTATCGTAATGGGACATTCCGTGATGCAGAGTCTGTTAGCAGCCAAGGTATTAATCGTGCGTCATTAGCTAATCAGTCTGATTTTTCGTGGACACTTGATAATTTGATTTATTATGATAAAAAAACAGGCAAACATTCGTTAGCTCTAACTTTATTGCAGAGTGCGACCAAATACCATTATGAAGAGTCTTCAATGGCAGCTGAGAACGTTCCTTTAGCCAGTGCGAAGTGGAATGCATTAACCCAAGAGAACGTTGCTCTCTTGGATGAGTGGAATAGTGGATTGACCGAGAAACAATTACTCTCTTATATGTATCGTGTAAACTATGATTATGCAGACAAGTATTTGCTTACGGTCTCTGGACGTTGGGATGGAGCTTCACAGCTTGCTGAAGGAAATAAATGGGCATTTTTCCCTAGTTTAGCACTAGGCTGGCGTTTAGACCAAGAGAATTTCTTAAGAAATGCAGATTGGATCAACCAGTTGAAATTGCGTATAGGGTTAGGTGCTACAGGTAATTCAGCCATTGACCCTTATGAGACAAAAGGTGCGATTGTACCTTTTTATTATCCATTCGGTTCATCTTTGGTTCCTGGTTATGCGGCATCTGAGCCACAGGCAGGTGGTAATAAAGTAAGCATGGCTAATCCGGAGTTGACTTGGGAAAAGACGGTTCAATATAATGTGGGCATAGACTTTTCTTTATTTAAGGGCCGACTTTCTGGTGTCATGGATTTTTATACTTCTCGTACAACGGATTTGTTGATGGCGATGAGTATTCCATCCTTGACAGGTTATACGAATACATTTGCCAATGTAGGAAGAACCTCAAATATAGGAGTGGATATCACGTTGAATACAGTGAATATTAAAACTCCTGCTTTTGAATGGAATACAATCATTAATGCTGCCTGGCAGAAAGATCGGATTGATGAGTTAGCTAATGGTAAAGAAGATGATATCAATAATAAATGGTTCATAGGGGAAGGACTGGAAGTTATTTATGACTATGCTTCAGCAGGTCTTTGGAAAGAAGAAGATGCTGCGGAAATGGCAAAGTTTAATGCAAATGGTCATTCTTTCACAGCAGGCATGGTACGTCCTGTGGATCAAAATGGTGATTATCGGATAGATCCGAATGATGATCGTGTGATTGTGGGACATACGCGTCCTCGATGGACCTTTGGCATGACTAACGGATTCACTTATAAGAATATTGATTTATCCATACTATTCTATGGACGTTTTGGCTATACAGTGGATACTGGTGGCGAATGGCAGGGTGGACGATACATGCAGCGTAAAATTGATTATTACAATGAGAATAATAAGAATGCTGAATATCAGAAACCGATTTATAATATTGGTGGAGGTGACCCCTACTATCGTATTTTGGGTTATAGGCGGGGAGCTTTTTTGAAAATCCGTAATATTTCTCTTGGTTATACATTTCCTAAGGAATGGATCATGAAGTGCGGATTGAAGAATTTGAAGGTTTATGTGCAGGCGAAAAATCCGGGAAGAATCTTTTCTAGTATTGATTTCTTGGAGTTAGATGCTTCTCAAGCGTATACGTCTACATGGAATAGAGGATTTACAGTTGGATTGAAGGCTGGATTTTAACAAAGAACAATTATGAATGCTATGAATTTATATCGTAAAATCAGGTTCCTGGGATTGTCGGGGCTGATATTTGGATGTTGCTTGGTTTCTTGCAGTGATTTTCTAAAAGAGGAGCTAACGACTCAGCAGAATACAGACTATTTTAATACACCGGAAGGTATTGAGGCTTTGGAAGTGAGTTTGTATTACAATTTGCGTTTTCATTTTTCCAAGGAGTGGGCTACAGCTACGACCAATTATGGCACGGATGAATTTCGGGTTGGGGGAGATGGTTCAAATGCATCATGGAATAATTATGATGGGAATTTTCAATCTCAGGTCGTGAATAATTCGACCAATATGAATGACGTATGGGATGGTATGTACATAGGCATTAATAATGCAAACCTGCTATTGAGTAAAATTATGCAAGGTTCATATCAAGGTCCCAATAAAGAGCTTTATATGGGTGAAGCTTATTTCTTGAGGGGATTTAATTATTTGAAATTAGTTTCACAATATGGAGGTGTCCCTCTGAAATTGACTCCCAGTGTAACACCTGAACGTGAATTTACCCGTGCTACGACAGAAGAAACATTGCGACAGATTATTGATGATTTGACAAAAGCTTATAAGTTGTTGCCAATCAAAGCCGCAATGGTTGGAAAGATGACTAAAGATGCAGCAGCTCATTTTCTGGCAAAAGCTTATTTGTTGCGTGCTAGTGAGATAAATGATGGGTGGAACCAATCTACGAGAAAGGCAGACTTGGCAGAAGCGTTGCGTCTCTCTCAAGAAGTAATCGAAAATCGTTCTTTGGCTATAAATTTTGCTGATTTATGGAATTATACTGTTCCTAATGGGCCTAATGAGACGCTTGACGAGATTTTATTGTCTGCTCAATTCTCATCAGAGGTGTCAACAAAGGGGGTAAGCGGTAACCAATGCCATCTTTATTATATCTCAGTTTACAGGGATTTGCCACAAATGCAACGGGACATTGCGGGGGAACGTGAATATCAGCGTTTGCGTACGACCTATTATATGTATAATATTTATGATATGGTCAATGACTCACGGTTCTGGAAAAGCTTTAAAACAAAATATGCTGTAAATAATCCGGTAAAAGGCTCAATATACCAACAGGGGGATTTGGGAGTTATGTATGTCATAAATAGACCTGGAGATACACGCTTTGCAGATGTCCAATTAAGTGAAGTGGTTACTTACGAAAAGACTGGTAAGAAAATACCGACTGTATTTGTTGCATATCCAGCGGACAGGAATGGGACTGATGATGAGGCTTTATATGATTTTACGAACAGATACGCTTCTTTGAATAAATTCATAGATGGCTCTCGGGAGAGTGTGACCAGCCGTGTAGGTTTTCGTGACGGAATATTGGCACGAGTTGGAGAGACATATTTAATTGCTGCTGAGGCGTTGATTCGTCAGGAGCGTTATGTAGAAGCTTTAAAATACATAAATGCTTTGCGGGCGCGAGCCGCTTATAAAACTGGTGAAGACCGTTCTGCATATTGTGATGGTGGAGCAGCTTATAACGAAAATGCTCTAGGTTATGCAAGTATGGGAGCAGTTAATTCTTATTTTGCCGAAAATTCATATTATGAATCAAATAATATACCGGTAACAACTTCGGCGACTAGCTTGGAAATTGCTGATATTCATAAATTGCCTAAAGCAGATGAGGACATTATTGCTAAATTGGGGTATAGCTCCAATTATGACCGGATGATGTGTCTTTTACTGAATGAGCGTTCGCGTGAGCTTTGTGGCGAGCTTCTTCGTTGGGAAGATCTGTCTAGAACTAAGACGTTATTGGCGCGAGTGAGGGCCTTTAATCCTGATGCGGCACCTAATATTCAAGAACGTCATAATTTGCGTCCTATTCCGCAAACATATTTGGATGCCATTCAGATTGACGGGCATGCACTGACACCGAAGCAAAAGAAAGCACAACAGAATCCCGGCTATTGATTGTAGCTTAATAGTGAATTATAAATTGTTATTTTAATCGTCTGAGAAGCCTTGTTTTTTTACCAAAGTACAGAGCGGTGGTTAAGTGGGGCTTCTTAGGCGATTTGCTACATATATGCAGTATTGATTCTTTTATTCTAGACACTCCTCTATTGTGATGGGGTGGAATGACATTAGGATATATAGGTGAGAAGATTTACCTGTTTGTTTAGAAATAGAAAATACCCCCTGATATAAAACAAGCATGCAAGTACGGTTTGCCCTCCGTACTTGCATCTTGACTTCGACCTGTTTCTGATCCGATTGAGATTACAGTTTGCCCACCAGGTCGATGCTGGGCTTTAAGGTTGCAGCGCCTTTTTTCCATTTGGCAGGACAAACCTCACCGTCGTGGGATGCTACGAATTGGGCAGCTTCCACTTTACGCAAGAGCTCGTCGGCATTACGTCCGATGTTGTTATCCTGAATCTCGGCAAGCTTGATCTGACCTTCCGGGTTGACCAGGAAAGTGCCGCGATAAGCCATACCTTCTTCTTCAATCATGACACCGAATGCACGGCACAGGGCACCTGTCGGGTCGGCAAGCATGGGATAGTGAATGTTGCGGATGCTCTCCGAAGCGTCGTGCCAGGCTTTATGGACAAAATGTGAGTCGGTGCTGACAGAATAAACCTCTACACCCATTGCCTTGAACTGGTCGTAGTTTTGAGCCATGTCAAGCAGCTCTGTCGGGCATACGAAGGTGAAGTCTGCCGGGTAGAAGAAGAAAATAGCCCACTTGCCTTTTACATCTTCATTGGTTACTGTGATAAATTCTCCGTTATGAAATGCCTGCACCTTGAATGCGGGCAGTTGTGAATTAATAATGGGTTCCATAATTGTAATCATTAAAAAGTTTAAGCGTGTACAAAAGTAGTCGGCGGGGTTGAATGCTGCAATCACCATTTCTAGGTATTTTGAGAGGCGTTGGCAATTGGAAAGCGAAAACCACAGCTGCCCGTCGGTTCTCCGTTAGGCATATTTGCAAAATGATACAGTATATTAAGATAATATGTGACAAGACTTCCCGATAAGAGTTCTATATTTGCAGCATGTCGAAGAAACATGGAATGAAAACAACGGCTAAACGCCGGATTGCCGTGGCATGGATGCTGTTCCTGGTACTCATGCCTTTCTTCGTGGTGAAGACCCTTCATCACCACGGGACGTGCACCCAGGATGTTTGCCGGAGTACCGACGGGCATGAGCATTCTTCCGAGGAACAGTGCCCCATCTGCCATTTCATGCTTTCACCTTTCACTGAAGCCGAGTCGCTGCAAGTGGAAGTCGCTGTTCCGGTATCTGAAGCTGAATATTCCCTGTATGTGGCGATGCCGGACCGTAGGTGTATCCACCTCTTTCAACTTCGCGCCCCGCCTGTTGTTCTGGTTTGATTTTCCCTCTAAGAACAACAAATTTCCTACTATCATTACATTTTTACCGTAAGTCTGTTCGGATACAGGCATCGGACGGTGTGTCTGTATGTTCCGGCTTCTTCGGATGCCGGGATTTACGTCAGGGATGCATTGTGCCTGCCCGGTCCGCTCAGAGAGAATATGTATTCATTTATGTGAAAAGCAATGAGAAACATTTTTGTGGGCATTCTACTCCTTTTTATGTCGCATTCCCGGGCGGAGACGTCCGACACCATTCCACCGCATGCTGCAAGGAGCGTGACGCTGGATGAGGTTGTCGTGGTCGGCGGACGGGAGGAAGCAGGCAGCCGTCTGCTCCCTTCGCTCAACGTCGTCCGTGTGGGGCTGGACCGGATGGACGAGCAGCGTGCGGGCAGCTTGATGCAGACGCTGGACGGAGTGCCGGGTGTGCGTGCCATGCACATCGGTTCCGGACAATCGAAACCCCTCATTCGGGGCATGGGATTCAACCGCGTGCTGGTGGTGGAAAACGGACTCCGGCATGAGGGACAGCAGTGGGGCGACGACCACGGACTGGAGATTGACCAGTTTGCAGTCGACCGTGTGGAAATCATCAAGGGACCGGCTGCGTTGTTCTATGGCTCGGATGCCATTGGCGGAGTCGTCAGTCTGCACAGTCGTGTCATGCCGATGAAGTCTTTCGAAGCAGGTGTCCGTCTGTTTGCGCAGACGGGGAATGCTTCGGCGGGGCTGTCTGCCCGTGTCGGAGGACGTCGGGGGAGACATTATTATAAGGTATGCTTTACGGTGGTCGATTATGCCGACTACAAGGTGACGACAGACAGCGTCCGCTATTACTCCTACCGGATTCCCTTGCGGAAGCGTCGGTTGCGGAACACGGCTGGCAAGGAGTGTGACGGAAGCATGACCTGGGGATATATCGGTGAGAACTTCTCCACCCGGGTCGATGCGTCGCTGGTGCATCTTGAGAGCGGTTTCTTTGCCGACGCACACGGATTGGAGGTGCGACTGTCTGACATCGATTATGACCGTTCGTCGCGTGATGTCGACCTGCCTTGCCAGCGGGTGAATCATGTGAAACTGACAAATCACTCCCTCTGGCAGACCGGGGGCGTCCGTTGGGAGAGCCGCGTGGCTTACCAGGCGAATTGGCGCAAGGAGCTGTCGGAGGCAGTGTCCCATGGCTACATGCCCCTTCCGTCCGGCAATGTGGAGAGGAGCTTCCGCAAGCAGACGCTGGCAGCCGGCATCGGTCTGGAAGTGGATGTCCAGGAAAGGCACCGCTTGCAAGCCGGACTGACGGCGGACTTCCAGCACAACCGTCGCGGCGGTTGGGGGTTCATCCTTCCGGCTTTTGAAGCACTGTCGCTGGGAGGCTATCTGCTGGACCGCTACACCTTGTCGGATGCCCTGACGCTGAATGCCGGCATCCGTGTGGACCGTGCAAATCTGCATGTGCACCGTTACCGTGACTGGTTCCTCACTCCGGTGGCGGATGCCGACTCGGTCTATAAGGAGCGTTCGCCTGAAGGCCGTTGGACGTTCTGCAGCCTGACCTGGTCGGTCGGAGGACGTTACGTGTCGGGGGCATGGACCTGGAAAGCCAATGTGGGCAAGAGCTTCCGTGTCCCCCAGCCTCAGGAAGTGGGGGCGGATGGTGTCAACTACCACGTCTTCCGCTATGAGAAGGGCATGCCGGACTTGCAGCCCGAAGAGTCTTACCAGCTGGATGCCGGCATGGCATGGCGTACGGAGCAGGCACATCTCCACCTCGAACCCTTTTTGAACTATTTCCCGAACTACATCTATCTCCTGCCGACAGCCGGCTATACGGAGGGCTTGCAGACATATGTCCATACCCAGAGCCGTGTGTTCCGTTGGGGCTTTGAAGCCGGGGCAAGCTATTGGGTGCTGCCTCGGTTGGAAGTCGGCGTGCAGGGAGAGTACCTGTATGCCGTCCAGCTTTCGGGTGCCGGCAAAGGGACCGCCCTGCCTTTCTCGCCGCCCTGGAGAGCCGGACTGGAGTTGAAGTACGTGTTCCCTTCCGCGGACGGGACGGGGGACGGGTTCGTCGGATGCAGCTATACGCTCGTCGGAAGGCGGAACCGCATCGTCCCTCCCGAACTGCCTACGGCGGGTTATGGACTGGTGAATGTGTCTGCCGGGAAAGCCTTTGCCTGGAAAGGACATCGGATGAGCGTGCACGTGCAGGGACTCAACCTGCTCGGCAAGCGTTATTACGATGCCACGAGCTACTACCGTCTGATTGATGTGCCCGGACCGGGACGTCAGTTCTCCGTCCTGCTGGGGATGGAACTGTGACGGGAAAGTGAATACCCTGAACTTATAAAACCCGAAGGCGGGATGCGTCGCATGGATGCTCCCTGCCTTCCCTAAAACAATAAGCTTATGAAAGAGAATGTATGTATCGCCAGGTTTAAGGCAGTAGTCTGTCTGCTGGCTGTGTGTATCTGCGGACTGTCGTCCTGCAGCAGTGAAGAGGGTGACTTGCGGAAGCCTGTCATCGAGACACTCGACGATTCCTTCCCCACCAATTGCCAGGTGTATGTGAAGGGGGGAGTCATCCCGTTCCACTATGCGTTCACCGACGATGTGGAGCTGGGCAACTATAACATCGAGGTGCATAACAATTTCGACCACCATACCCATAGCACCGAGGCGGGCGACTGTCCGTTCGACCCGGTGAAGAAGCCGGTGAAGCCCTGGGTCTACAACCGGGATTTCTCCATTCCGCCGCACAGCCTGCGCCACGATGCACGGGTGGAGATTCCCATTCCCGACGACATCGACGCGGGCGACTATCACTTCATGATACGGGTGACCGACCGTGCCGGCTGGCAGGAGTTGAAATCGGTGAGCATCAAAATCGTGGAGGCTTCATGATGAGGGCTCTCAATGGATTGCTCCGGCAACGACCGGGAAGGGGCGTGCCGGTGTGGCTGGCAGTCATGCTTCCGCTCATCGGACGGGCTGCTGACGACCTCCGTATGCCTCCGGACTCCCTGGGTAGGAGGCTGAAGCCCGTGATGCTGGACGAGGTGGTCGTGAAGGGAGAGGCTCCCGTGGCGACCGGCAGGGATGAAATCGGAGGCGAGCAGCTGAAGTGGAGCCGGGCGGCTACGTTGGGCGAGACCCTGAGCCGGGTGCCGGGTGTGCAGAACAGCTACTTCGGACCGAACGCGGGTGCCGCCGTCATCCGCGGCTTGAGCGGCAACCGTGTCAAGGTGCTGCACCAGGGGCTTTCGCTGAACGACCTGTCGGGGCTTAGTCCCGATTTCAACGTCAGCCTGAATCCGGACAACCTGCGTTCCGTGACGCTTTACAAAGGCTCTGCCACGGTGCTGTATGGCGGAAAGGCCATTGGCGGCGCCGTGGACCTGGATGACAACCGGGTCCCTCTGACGGCGCCGGTGAAGCCGTTGGCGGTTTCTGCCTGTCTGGACGGGAGCACCAACAACGGGTATCGTCAGTCGTTCGCTGCCGAAGGACGGGTCGCGCAACATTGGACCTGGACCTTGGGCGGGATGAACAGTTGGGTGTCCCGCCGCCATATCCCCGGCAACAGCAAGCCCGAGCGGGTGTATGACCCTGCCATCGTCGGTTTTGACACGAACCTGCAGCTGATGGCACAAGTGGCTGTCGATGCCGAGCATGTGCTCAACACCTCCCTCTTCCCCTACATGGACCGGTTCGTCCTCGACCACCTGAACGACCCGGAGTGGGGACTCTCGCCGGAGGATGTGTGGACCTTCAAGGCACGCTATTACGATGCCGCCTCCTATTCCTATAAGGACAATCCGCCCAATCCGGGCTACGTTCCCGGGCAGGACCCGGAGCGCGACCGTTACAGGGACGTGGTCCGCGACATCCGTGACTACGGACCGATGCGGCGGGGTGTCATCCCCAACAGCCATGCGCGGGCGAACTCCCTGAACCTGGGGACGGCGTATGTGGACGACCGGCTGGCAGTCGGCATCGGCTATCAGTGTGACTACGCCTACTATGGGGTGCCGGCGTATGCGAAGATTCCCGAGGCGGGACATACCCATACGCATGCCGACGGGACGGTGCACCTCTTTGCCGTGCAGCAACCCTTTCTGCCCATCAACGTGCGGTCCACCTCCAACCTGCTGCTCCTGCAGGGACGTTGGACGGGGGAGATGCCGCTC